>Ga0208694_1002073_pt1 | contig 22261 bp, 20 predicted proteins | sample AD_UKC078_MetaG_FD_184442 | JGI IMG/M metagenome (GOLD analysis project Ga0208694, IMG submission 184442) | Active sludge microbial communities of municipal wastewater-treating anaerobic digesters from USA - AD_UKC078_MetaG (SPAdes) (version 2) | ecosystem: Engineered > Bioreactor > Anaerobic >...
CATCATTACTAATGGCTGATTGATTGAGTTGTGACTCAAGACTGCAGGCCAATGGCTGACGACTAATAGCTAGCTGTTTCTAATAGTTAACCATAGCCTACCATGCATCTCCTCCGTCTCCAACGTCGGGCAGACTTGCCGTGAGGATATTTTGGGTAAGTTCAATTTCAATGACTTCGATATCGGGCGCGATATACACTCTCGTCGCCAAATCGATGTTAACTTCTTTTTTCATAATTTGTATAGTTTATAATGATTGTCTGTTTTTTTATTGTTTTCGTAGGAAGAGCTTTCAGAGTCACTTCGCAGCAAAGCCGATTGTTTCAGCAAAACGATTCGGTTGCTACGGACAAAAATGTTCTCTGTCGGCTCCAAAGAGAGGCCGACAGAACATGAACGATGAACAGAAAAGCGATATTATTCGCGTCGGGGGCGCAAATATCTCTATATCAGCGATATAGAGTGAGCCTTCGGACGCTTGTCCGAAGAGACATAATGCTGTATTAAGCTCAGGTGCACTCATAGATAATGTTCCCCGTTGATCTATTAGAGTTTCGGGCGGTAAAGTTAAATAAAAAAATCAAACAACAAAATACCAAAGTAAAAAAAATCTAACTCCTAACTTGGGACCCGTAACTAAAAAATTAGTTATTTGTACAAGATTTAAAATTTACCTTTCCAAATATGAAAGGTTTTTCGGTCTCCAATTTGAAGTATTGTAAACAGGTTTATTTATTTTAGACTCAGGAATCCACATTTAGCCACCAAGTTGGTGGCCAATTTCTGCACAACTTTTTACGAAATCCTTGGAGACATCATATTGAAATTGTTGCTCATAGTAAAACAATTGAAGAGGCTTTATCTGCTAACGTCATAAACTTTTTGATGGAGTTAGGTTCCGGTTTCGCTTTTGTCGGCAGGCAATATCCCATTGAAATAGATAGCGAATCTTACCGAATAGACCTGCTGTTTTACCATTTGAAATTACGATCTTATGTTGTTATAGATTTCCAAATCGGAAAATTCAATAAATGACTTACACTATGACAGCCTTTAGGAGACTACACACCTCCAATATCAATCATCGACTAAAGGGATTGCTCATACATCAAAAAAGGCCGGCACAATCGCCGGCCCTTCTCGTATTTTATTTAGGGAAGGTTAGGGGTTCTCAAAGAGACGAACCGTAAATCTACCGGTAATATTCACGAAGTAGGTCGTATAAATGGCGCTTTTGCCAAAAATTATAATCCACACTTTATCTGTCTCGGCCTCCGTGGACGACCAGAAATGTCCACCACGGCCTGCATTATTGCCATTATTTCCACTAGCGGGCAAATAACGAACAACATCATTCGCAGTGCCGGTATTCCAAAAAGCACCGTTGTTGGCAATGATATCATCAATTGTTACGGAAGGTGCTACATTGCGAGAAGTAATCTTTATATGGCAGTCGTTAGTGTCGTAATTTTTAAGTTCATATCTCCAGGCTGAGACCATATCGGTTCCCTTGTACCGAAGAAGGTAAGAAACATAGTTTCCGGTATTGTAAATATCGCTGGTCATAGTGATGTTCTCACTATTAACTGTGACATTCTCAGTAACATTATTACGAGAATTTTGGCTAGTGAATATAATAGGATATTGAAAAAAGTCCACATATTGTGGAACGATACCAGACAACTCTTTATTGCTTGGCAAATGGTAGCCGGGAATGTCATTCCTGGTGTGGAATCGAGCAACAGCATCACTCCAAGTAAAGTAGCCGCTCACATTGCAAGCAGTCAGGTTCGTTACAAAGCCGGTACCGGCAGGATTCACGTTATACTCGGCAACATATCTGAGCGGGTTGATTAACTCTTTTTCTGTCCAAACACCGGTTACCGTACCTGTATATCGATTTCCGGCGGTATAATTCTTGCCGGTGATACTTGTGGCACTCCACTCATATGTCTGTTCTCCGAATAGTGTTATGTTCACCTTTCCGTTTGCAGGGATATTTGTCACGACGGCCGGGTCAAAAGCGAGGAAAGCGGTAATATTGTCGAGAGCAGCGGAGAAAGTCACACCGGTCACATTAAGCGGTAGAGATTTTAGTACCCCAGGTGCAGTCTCTACCGTATAAATCAGTTGTTGTAGAGTTCCTACCTCTTGCGGTATACCACTGAGAACCAATTTGAGGATACTGCTCTTCAATACCAAATTAAAGGCTTGATTGATGGGGTTTGCCTCTTCGTCGTTCAATAGCAGCTTTTTGCTGAGATGTGCCGTTGTACCATTTCCGGTCTGTGTCTGCTGCCAGAAGGTATCGGCAAGTTGCACATTGCCATTATCATCCAGTGTAACTTTCTCTCCGGGATAGTAGGCCTTGTAAGTTGTGGCGCCCGGTACTTCTATGCCATCAAAACTATCGCCTGTGGTCCAGTGAAATTTATTGCTTCCTTTATATGTTGTGCCGTCATATCCGGCCAGCAGAAGCGTGTCGCCGGTCTCCCATGCAAGTTTGCGCGTGTCGTCATTGTATGCCACGCGGGTCTCCGGTGAGATAGTAGCAGTTATGGTAACCATCTTTCCCATTTCCTTCTTAGGTTCGGGAATAGGCTCGTCGAGCGTACAGCCCGCCACCATTATGGCAAGCAGTGTAATAATAAATAGTTTTAATTTCATAGCCATGTGTATTAATTTTAATTGCTCATTGTTAAGAGTTAACGGCCAATGGCCAACGGCTAATAGCTAATAGCTAATAGCTACCATGCATCTCCTCCGTCTCCAACGTCGGGAAGACTTGCTGTCAGGATGTTTTGGGTCAGTTCGATTTCGATAATTTCGAAATCCGGCGCAACGTATTGGTTCGCTGCCCAATAGATGTTAAATTCTTGTTTCATAGTAGGAGTAGTTTGAAATGATTGTCTGTTTTTTGATCGGTGTTGTGATATGAAAAGTATAGAGCCTCCTCGCAGCAAAGCCGATCCTTACAGTTGAACGATTCGGTTGCTACCGACAAAATATTCACTCCGTTGGACCCAACAGGGGTCAACAGAAAATTAAAATTAACGGTGGGCGGAAACGCTACCTCTCTGCGTGGGGGGGGGTGGTAAATATCTCTATATCAGCGATATAGGGCGAGCCTTCGGACGATTGTCCGAAGAGACATAAGGCTGTATTAAGTTGTAATGCTCTCATAGATAATGTTCCCCGTTGATCTATCTGAGTCTCGAGAGGTAAAGTTAAATAAAAAAAATAAAACGACAAAATATCAAGGTAAAATTGAAATTGTTGCTCATAGTAAAACAATTGAAGAGGCTTTATCTGCTAACGTCATAACTTTTTGATGGAGCTGGGTTCCGGTTGCGCTTTTGTGGGCAGGCAATATCCCATTGAAATAGATAGCGAATCTTACCGAATAGACCTGCTGTTTTACCATTTGAAGCTACGATGTTATTTTGTTATAGGTTTTTCAATCGGAAAATTCAATAAATGACTTACACTATGACAGCCTTTAGGAGACTACACTCCTCCAATATCAATCATCGACTAAAGGAATTGCTCATATATCAAAAAAGGCCGGCACAATCGCCGGCCCTTCTCTTATGTTTAAAATTATGCGCTTAACCTTTGTCAAACCTGTTTAGGGAATGTTAGGGGTTTGTGAAAAGACGAACCGTATGTTTAGTAGTTATATAAGTGATGTTCGTCGAGTACGCGTATTGTGGGTTGAATTCCATGCTTTCCCCTCTGTTAGGGGGATTCTGATTCGAGAACGGCGTGGACGACCAGAAATAACCGTGAGTTGGTCGGTTACCTACCGTGGTTCCATTCATGTAACCACTTGCGGGGAAATAACGAACAACATCGTTCGTAGTGCCGGTATTCCAAAAAGCACCGTTGTTGGCGATGATATCATCAATTGTTACGGATGGTGCTACATTGCGAGAAGTAATTTTCATATGAGTATTATTGCCATCGCTGATATACTCGTTCTTCCATGCAGAGACATAATCAGTACCCTTGTAACGAAGAGCATAAGTAAGATTGTTCCCGGTATTGTAAATATCGCTGGTCATAGTGATGTTCTCACCATTAACTATGACATTCTCGGCAATATTATTATAAGGAGAAGTACTTGTGAAGAAAACGTAATTAGTGTTCTGTGGTATGATACTTCGCCACTCATCTATGCTCGGCAGGTGGTAACCGGGAATACTGTTATTTGTGTTAAAACTAGTAACCGCATCTCTCCAATTGAAGTAACCACTCACATTGCAATCCGTTAAGTCGGTTACAAAGCCGTTTCCGGCAGGATTTACATTATAATAAGCAACATAACTTAGCGGGTTGATTATTTCTGTCCAACCGCCGGTTACTGTACCTGTGTAGCGATTTCCGGCGGTGTAGTTCTTGCCGCCACTTGTGGCACTCCACTTATAAGGTTGCTCTCCAAGCAGAGTTATTCTAACCTTTCCGTTTGCAGCGATATTCATCACGGCGGGGTCAAATGCGAGGAAAGCGGTAATAGTGTCGAGAGCAGAGGAGAAAGTAACACCGGTCACATCAAGCGTCATCGATTTAAACACTCCCGGTGCAGTCTCTACCGTATAAATCAGTTGTTGTAGACTCCCTACCTCTTGCGGTATACCACTGAGAACCAATTTGAGGATGCTGCTCTTCAATACCAAATTAAAGGTTTGATCAATGGGGTTTGCCTCTTCGTCGTACAATAGCAGCTTTTTGCTGAGATGTGCCGTTGTACCATTTCCGCTCTGTGTCTGTTGCCAGAAGGTACCTGCAAGTTGCACGTTACCGTTTGCATCCAGTGTAACTTTCTCTCCGGGATAGTAGGCCTTGTAGGTAGTGGCGCCCGGTACCTCTATCCCCTGAAAACTATTGCCTGAGGTCCAGTGATATTTTTCGCTTCCCTTATAGGTTGTACCGTCATATCCGGCGAGCAAAAGCGTGTCGCCGGTCTCCCATGCAAGTTTGCGGTTTACGTCATCGTATGCCACACGAGTCTCAGGTGAGATAGTAGCAGTTATGGTAACCATCTTTCCCATTTCCTTCTCAGGTTCGGGAATAGGCTCAAGCGTACAGCCCGCCACCATTATGGCAAGCAATGTAATACTAAATAGTTTTAACTTCATAGCTATGTGTTTTGTTTTTTAATTGTTAATTGCTAAGAGCTAACGGCCAATGGCCAACAGCTAATGGTCAACGGCTAATAGCTACCAGGCATCTCCTCCGTCTCCAACGTCGGGAAGACTAGCTGTCAGGATGTTTTGGGTCAGTTCGATGTCGATAATCTCGAAATCCGGCGCAACGTATTGGTCCGCTGCCAAACAGATTTTAAATTCTTGTTTCATAGTAGGAGTAGTTTGAAATGATTGTTTGTTTTTTGATCGGTGTTGTGATATGAAAAGTAGAGAGCCTCCCCGTAGCAAAGCCGATCCTTACAGTTGAACGATTCGGTTGCTACTGACAAAATAGTCTCTCCGTTGGCCCCAACAGGGGTCAACAGAAAATTAAAATTAACGGTGGGCGGAAACGCTACCTCTCTGCGTGTGTGGGGGGGGGTGATAAGTGTCTCTATATCAGCGAGATAGAGTGATCCTTCGGACGGTTGTCCGAAGAGACATAATGCTATATTAAGCTGTGGTGCACTCATAGAAATTATTCCTCGTTGATTTATCTGAGTTTCAAAAGACAAAAGTAAATAAAAAAAAATAAAACGACAATATATCAAGGTGAAAAAATCAAATCATTTCAGGTTCCCAACTCCTGACTCACCCGGCTCCTAACTCCTAACTCCAAAATCAAACTCCTAACTTGGGACCCGGAACTCAAAAATTAGTTATTTGTACAAGATTTAAAATTTACCTTTCCAAATATGAAAGGTTTTTCGGTCTCCAACTTGAAGTATTGTAAACAGGTTTATTTATTTCAGACTCAGGAATCCACATTTAGCCACCAAGTTGGTGGCCAATTTCTGCAAAACTTTTTACGAAATCCTTGGAGACATCATATTGAAATTGTTGCTCATAGTAAAACAATTGAAGAGGCTTTATCTGCTTCATAAACTTTTTGATGGGGTTGGGTTCCGGTTTTGCTTTTGTTGGCAGGCAATATCCCATTGAAATAGATAGCGAATCTTACCGAATAGACTTGTTGTTTTACCATTTGAAATTAAGATCTGATGTTGTTATAGGTTTTTAAATCGGAAAATTCAACAAATGACTAACACTATGACAGCCTTTAGGAGACTACACACCTCCAATATCGATTATCGCGCCGACAATACCTAATTGGTGCTATATGGTAGTATAAAAGATAAAAAAGGGTTGGGACTTTTGTGGTCCCAACCCAATGTTATGCTGTGATATTCAGGCAATAGGCCTGATTAATCAGCTGAAGGCATGCTCCCATGTCGCTTAAAGGCGGCCGGGGGGGATAGATCACATCATTCCCGAGACACCAGACGAACGGAGAACCCGTAGGTCTTGTGGCTGTTGCTGATGCCGCTGCTCGCGCTGCCGCTGGAGAAGCTCATATACCACGCGTGGTTGTCGCTGTATCCCATGGACGACCAGTAGTAGCCGTTCGTGCCATGGTGGTAGAGCGTGCCATTGGAACCACACCACCCCGCCGCCGGGACCACGCGCGAAACCACGCCAACGCTATTCCAATCGGCACTCTCTGCCTCACCTATCGTGTATGGTGTGGCGGTTAACTTCATATCGATCACCATTCGGGCATTCGCGTTACCGGCACCCATATTCTCCGTCCTGTAACGAGCTATCGCGTATAACGTCGGGTAGAATTGGTGCGTGTAGGTTAACGTGGCATAAACCACGTTGCCGGTATTATCAAAAGTACCGCTCATTGTATAACTTTCACCGCCAACGGTTACAGCCGCGTCACTGAGTGTACGAGTACCGCTACCGGAGAAATTCACATAGGTGTAGTTTCCCGGGATAATGGCTCGCCACTCTTGAATAGTGGGCAGGTAGTAATCCTTGCCGCCAAGCGTGGCCGGTCTGGTGTTGTACCTCATGGCATCATCCCAATTAAAGAGATACAGCCCTGAGGCGTCGTGGCCCGTCTCGAACGTGCCAGTGGTGTCTGCCATGTTATGCTCAGCAAAGTAGCTTAGCGGGTTGATTAGCAAATCTAACTCCGTCCAACCGCTGCTTACTGTTGCTTTGTAACGATTTCCTGCGGTATAGGTCTTTCCAGCTGCAACAGTGGTGCTCCACTGATACCATTTGCTGCCGCAAAGCGTTACTGATACCTTTCCGTTTGCAGCAATCTTCATGACGGTCGGGTCGAAAGCGAGGAAAGCCGTAAGACTACTGTTAGTTGCCGAGAAAGTTACGCCGGTTACGTTCAGTATCATTGATTTAAAAAATCCCGTTGCCGTCTCTACCGTCCAAACCACTTCTCCGAGCTCTCCTACTTCTTGCGGCACGTTGGTGAGATCAAATCGGATGATGCTGTTTTTCATGACCAATGAAAACGTCTCACTGAGAGGGTTGGCCTCTTCGTCGTACAATAGCAGCTTTTTGCTGAGATGTGCCGTTGTACCATTTCCGTTCTGTGTCTGTTGCCAGAAACCGGCGTCAAGAGGGTTCACGTTTACGCCCGCATCCAGCGTAATGATATCCCCGGGATAATAAGCTTTGTAGGATGTTGCGCCCGGTACCGCTATTCCATCAAAACTATCGCCTCCGTTCCAGTGAAATTTATTGCTTCCTTTATATGTTGTGCCGTCATATCCGGCAAGAAGAAGCGTGTCGCCTGTCTGCCATGCGAGTGTACCACCAAGGCCAGGAGTGTTGGAATCTTCGTAAGCCACGCGGGTTTCCGCTGGCATATTCACGATTATGGTCACGATCTTGTCCTCTTCCTGCTCGGGCTTGGGAATAGGCTCGAGCGTACAGCTCACCACTATTAGGGCAAGCAGTGTAATAATAAATAGTTTTAACTTCATAGTTATGTGTTTTGTTTTTTAATTGCTAATTGTTAAAAGCTAACGGCCAATGGCCAACAGCCAATAGCTAATAGCTAATAGCTACCATGCATCTCCTCCGTCTCCAACGTCCGGAAGACTTGCAGTAAGGATGATTTGAGTCAGTTCAATTTCGATAATCTCGATATTCGGAGCGGTGTATTGTTCCGCTGCCAAATAGTTGTTGATTTCCTGTTTCATAATTGGTATAGTTTACAAGTATAGTTTTCTGTTTGCCGTTGGCCCCAACCGGGGTCAACAAAAAATTAAAATTACCGGTGGGTGGAAACGCTACCTCTCTGCGTGGGGGGGGGGTAAATATTTTCTATATCAGCAAGATAGGGTGAGTGTGCGGACGATTGCCCAAAAAAATATAATGCTCTATTAAGTTGTGGCGCATTCATAGATAATGTTCCCCGTTGATTTATCTGAGTCTCAAAAATTAAAGTTAAATAAAAAAAATAAAACAACAAAATATCAAGGTAAAATTGAAATTGTTGCTCATAGTAAAACAATTGAAGAGGCTTTATCTGCTAACGTCATAACTTTTTGATGGAGTTGGGTTTCGGTTTTGCTTTTGTCGGCAGGCAATATCCCATTGAAATAGATAGCGAATCTTACCGAATAGACCTGCTGTTTTACCATTTGAAGCTACGATGTTATTTTGTTATAGGTTTTTCAATCGGAAAATTCAATAAATGACTAACACTATGACAGCCTTTAGGAGACTACACACCTCCAATATCAATCATCGCGCTGACAATACTTAATTGATGCTTTATGGTAGTATAAAAGATAAAAAAGGGTTGGGACTTTTTGTGTAGTCCCAACCCAAGGTTTATGCTGTGATATTAAGGCAATAAGGCCTGATTATGTTCCTGGGGCGAACAATCGCACGCTAGCCCCGGAGGTGCGAATGTGGCTGCCGGATATTAACGCGGTGCTGCTGTGGAAGTACATGATGTACGCGGTATTGCTGCCGACGGGCGACGACGACCAGAAGTAGCCGTAGGATTGCGAGCTTGGGTGTCCCGTACAGCCACTGGCTGGAAAGTAACGCACGTAATCGTTATTCGTGTTGCTGCTCCAATACGACTCTTGCGCGATCTCATCAATGATTACCGTTTGCCCGTACACGTTACGAGAGGTAATTTTCATGTGAGTGTTCATTCCATCACTCACGTATTGATACCGCCATGCCGATACTATACCGGAACCCTTGAAACGCAAGGCGTAAGTGACTTTATCAGCGGAGACGTACCTGAAATCGCTCCAGCCGGAAAAGCTTGTGCCCGCCACGGTCACGTTCTCGCCTACATTATTTCGAGGATTATCATCAATAAAACGAACATAACCATTTACCGGCACAATACCACTCCACTCTTTATAGCTGGGCAGGTGGTAGGTTACACCGTCAATGGTTTTAGTGGTGAATTGCGCCACGGCTTGGTCATAGGAGAAGTAACCGCTCACATTACAAGCAGTCAGATCCATCACAAAGTCGTCACCGGCAGGATTAATATTGTATTCGGTAATATAACTGAGCGGGTTTAGCGGCATCTCCGTCCAACCGTTGCTTACTGTACCTGTATACCGATTTCCGGCGGTGTAGTTCTTGCCGCCTGTAATTGTAGCAATCCAATGATATGGTTGCTCTCCGAATAGAGTTATTCTCACCTCTCCGTTTGCAGCTATCTTGGTCACGATCGGGTCAAAAGAGAGGTAAGCGGTAAAAGTGTCGAGAGCATCAGAGAAGGTGACACCGGTCACATTAAGTGATAGAGATTTTGACATTCCCGGTCCAGTCTCTACCTTATAAATAAGTTGTTGTAAATTTCCGACCTCTTGCGGTATTCCACTGAGAACCAATTTGAGGATGCTGTTCTTTCCGCTTAGGGTAAAAGACTGTGTGAGAGGTTTGGCTGTATCATCGCCCAGAAACAGCTTGCTCTTGAGATGTGCAGTCGAACCACTTCCGCTCTGTGTCTGTCCATCATAGAAAGTATAGGGGATTGTCACTTTGCCCGTAGTCTCATTAAGATTGATACCTTCGACCTTATAGTATGCTGTGTAGCTGTCGGCGCCATTTACAGCATTTCCCGTAAATGTATTGCCAGTTTGGTAGTTAAAGGTAGAGTTTCCTACATAAGTATTGCTGTTGTCATATCCGACAAGCAGAAGCTGGTCACCTTCCTCCCAAGTGAGTGTACGGTTTGCATCATCGTATGCTACGCGGGTTTCAGGTGCGACCGTTGCGCTTATGGTCACGATCTTGCCCTCTTCCTGCTCGGGCTTGGGAATAGGTTCAAGCGTACAGCTCGCCACCATTATGGCAAGCAGTGTAATAATAAATAGTTTTAACTTCATAGTTATGTGTTTTATTTTTTAATTGCTAATTGTTAAAAGTTAACGGCCAATGGCCAACAGCCAATAGCTACCAGGCATCTCCTCCGTCTCCAACGCCGGGAAGACTTGCAGTTAGGATGTTTTGGGTTAGTTCGATGTCGATAATCTCGAAATCCGGCGCAACGTATTGGTCCGCTGCCAAATGGTTGTTGACTTCTTGTTTCATAATTGGTGTAGTTTAAAAGTATAGTTTTCTGTTTGCCGTTGGCCCGAACCGGGGTCAACAAAAAATTAAAATTACCAGTGGGTGGAAACGCTACCTCTCTGCGTGGGGGTAAATATTTCTATATCAGCAAGATAGGGTGAGTGTGCGGACGATTGTCCGAAGAGACATAAGGCTGTATTAAGTTGTAATGCTCTCATAGATAATGTTTCCCGTTTATCTATCTGAGTATCTTGGGGCTAAAGTTAAATAAAAAAAATAAAACGACCAAACATCGAGGTAAAAAAATCTAACTCCTAACTTGGGACCCGGAACTCAAAAAAAATAATTACCTTTGAAAATTAACCGAAAAAACAAAACCATTATGTATAAAGACGATAAATTGTATGTAGCCCACTCGGCCAACGGCCCTATATATCTTCAGGGTAAGATGGCAAACAGGCACGGACTGATAGCCGGTGCCACAGGTACGGGAAAAACAGTTTCCCTGCAGGTACTGGCGGAGACATTTTCTCAGGCGGGAGTACCCTGTTTCATGGCGGACATGAAAGGAGACCTCTCGGGTATCAGCCAGGCGGGTAAAATGAACGGTTTCATTGAGAAGCGCTGCGCTGAGTTCGGTATCGAGAATCCCCCTTTTGAAGGTTCTCCCACACGTTTTTTCGATGTCTTCGGAGAGCAGGGCTATTGTATGCGCACCACAGTTTCGGCAATGGGGCCCCAACTTCTATCGCGCCTGATGGAGCTCAACGAGACTCAGGCCGGAGTGCTCAACATTGTTTTCCGTATAGCGGATGACAAGGAACTGTTGCTGATAGATCTCAAAGACTTGCGTCTGATGCTGGATTTTGTGGGCAAAAATGCCTCACAGTTCACCACCGAGTATGGCAATATCTCTGCAGCCAGCATCGGAGCCATCCAGAGGGCCGTTCTTGCAATCGAGAGCCAGGGCGGAGATAAATTTTTCGGAGAACCCGCATTTGATGTGGATGATCTGATTGCCACCGAGAATGGTCGCGGAGTGATGAATGTCCTCGCCGCCGATAAACTGATGCATAATCCTAAACTCTACTCCACATTTCTGTTTTGGTTGCTTACGGAGCTATATATACAACTTCCCGAAGTTGGAGACCGGCCTCTACCCAAGCTGATATTCTTCTTTGATGAGGCCCATATGCTATTTCAAGATACTTCCAAGGCACTTGTGAGCAAGATTGAACAGGTAATACGCCTTATCCGTTCAAAGGGAGTGGGTATTTACTTCGTCACTCAATCACCCTCGGATATTCCCGAAATTGTACTCGGACAGTTGGGCAACCGTATCCAGCACGCTCTTAGGGCCTATACCCCCAAGGATCAGAAGGTGGTACGCGCTGCTGCACAGACCTTCCGTCCCAATCCGGAATTTAAAACGGAAGATGCCATAACAGAGCTTGCTACCGGTGAGGCGCTTGTCTCATTTCTGGACGAGAAAGGAGCCCCTTCGGTAGTTGAAAGAGCCAGAATCCTATTCCCTTTAAGTTCCATCGGTCCCATTACAGAGGGGCAGCGTCTCGATATAAACAATGCCGTGCCGGCTGAAATCAAGGCCTATGATAAATATTTTGATCGTGAGAGTGCTTATGAAGTGCTGATGGATCATTATGAAAAGGCTGCCAAGGCCGCTGAAGAGGCTATGATACAGGCCGAGAAGGAGAAAGAAGAGGCGGCAAAGGAGAAAGAGAAGAAGAAATCCTCCGGTAAAAAGGGAGGTATTTCGAGAACTATTTTCGGTACCATGATAGGTGCGGCAGCCACAAGTTTTTTGCGCAGCATGGCTACTCAGGCCGGAAAGCAGGTCTTTAACAAGAAGAGTAGTTCCACCAAAGGCTCAAAATCCAAAAAGAGCGGTGACAGTGCACTTGGAAGAGCAGCTAAAACCGCTACCACTACAGCCACCAGAAAGATAACCGAAGAGGTTCTTAAAAACATCTTCAAGTGATTGCAGAGTTTTCAGAATTTCTGGAGAGTTTCTCAGTGCGTTATGAGCGCTGCGGAACTCTCTTTTCTTTTCCCGACAGGGATGTGACTATTCGCCTTGTTCCGATCGACGTTGCCGCCGGTCAGGCGAATGATATGGCTGCAAACATCGAGACCGGTCCGACTGTCGATGCGGTGAATGAGGCTACGAAGAGTGCAGATGGTGGAGATAAATGCATTTATCTTTATGAAGACCGATGGCGTAGCGGAGGAGAGGTGATTCGTAAGCGAATTCTTGCTCATCTGGGCCAATTTAGATCCATTTTTGCGAGGAAATGTGAAGTAAAAGCGTTGAAAGCGCAACAAGCAGCCGATTTTCTTGAAAAATATCACAGTTACGGAACCTCAAGATGCAAGTATCGTTACGGGCTTTTTTATGAGGAAAAGCCGGTGGCAGTGGCCACATTTTCCGCAGGCAGGCCTATGAAGCGTCTTGTCGAAGGAGAGGAACGCACCCTTGAGAGTTATGAATGGGTGAGATATGCCTCTTTGCCGGATTGTCGTATCAGCGGGGGTATGGGACGGCTCCTTGAAGCATTTGTGAGTGATGTCAGTCCCGACGAAGTAATGTCATACGCGGATTACGAATGGTCTCCCGGAGATGCCTATCTCCGTCTGGGTTTCAAAAAAGCGGGAGAGAAGCCTCCGATGCGCTTTTATGTAGATCGCACTACTTTCAGTAGGATTTCGGAAAAAAAAGTCTCCGCAGACAAAAGATTCCGCGGAGAGACTTTCCCGAAGGAAAAATATGCGCTGATATCCAATCTGGGCAGCGCTAAATATCTCAAGCAATATGTGTGACTGCAATCCCGCCGGATTGTTCGTCAAAAGTAACTTTCAACACTCCACTGCCCGATCCGTCGCTTATAATAAGTTCGGACAGGGGGTCTTCGATATGCCTTTGAATAGCCCTCTTTAAAGGTCTTGCGCCAAGTTCGGGGTCGAATCCCTCAGCGGCTACGAATGTACGGGCGCTTTGCTCTACTTCAAGTTCGTATCCCAGGTGACCGACTCGGTCGGCGAGGTCCTCAAGTTCAATCTCAATTATGCGGAAAATGTCCTCCCTTGAGAGGGAGTTGAAGTAGATTCTGTCATCCAGACGATTGAGCAATTCAGGAGAGAATTGTCGCTCCAGAGCTTTGTCTATAATGGATTTGCGTCGAAATTCCCGGTCGGTAGCACCGGTGGAAAATCCCACATCGCCTCCGAAGTCCCGAAGTTTACGGCTTCCGATATTGGAGGTGAGGATCAGGATGGTGTTGCGGAAGTCTACCGTACGGCCACTGCTATCGGTAAGCCGCCCTTCATCAAATACCTGTAGGAGGATGTTGTATATGTCAGGGTGGGCCTTTTCAACCTCATCCAATAGCACCACGCTGTAGGGTTTGAGTCGCACTTTCTCTGTGAGCTGGCCACCCTGGTCGTAACCCACATAGCCCGGAGGGGAGCCTATAAGGCGACTTATGGAGTGTTTTTCGATGTACTCGCTCATGTCTATCCTGATGAGGGCGTCTTCGGAGTCGAACATATATTCGGCAATTTTCTTGGCCAGAAGAGTTTTACCTACTCCGGTAGGCCCGAGAAAGATAAATGTTCCTATGGGCTTGCGGGAGTCCTTAAGGCCGGCGCGACCGCGTTTTATGGCATTTGTCACGGTTTTGACGGCTTCGTCTTGTCCGATGACGCGGCTGGTTAGAGCCTGCTCCATTGCGAGAAGTTTTTTGCTTTCGTCGCTTGCTATCTTGTGTGCGGGTATGCCCGTCATAAGGGATACCGCTTTGGCAATGTCATCGCCGGTGATGGTTACAGGAGCCGAATCTCCGGCATTCTCTTCAGCAGATAACTCTTGGATGAGTTCTTTTTCTCGAAGGCGGAGAGAAGCAGCGGCAGGAAAGTCGCCGGTGAGCGCAGCCTGACGTTTGTCATTTCGGATTTGTTCCAGAAGTTGACGAGTACCGGGATCGGTAGCGTTGTCCGATGTTTGAGCGGTTCCGAAGGAATGTGCCCTTGATCCCGCTTCGTCCATCAGGTCTATGGCCTTATCCGGCAGATGCCTTTCACAGATATATCTTTGGGAGAGAGTAATGCACTGCTTAAGTGCCCCGGGTGTATAGATTACGTTGTGGAAACGTTCGTATTTCTCTTTGATGCCCTTGAGTATCTCCAGGGTTTGGCCTTCAGTGGCGGGTCTGACCACTAACTTCTGGAATACCCTGTCCAGCGCTTTGTCATTTTCGATGCAATTGCGGTAGCCATCAGTAGTAGTGGCTCCGATACAGCGTATGGTACCGCCTGCCAGAGCCGGTTTGAGCAGGGTGATTATGTCGGAAGAACCGCGCATTCCGCCTGCCCCGACCAGGGAGTGGATGTCGTCAATAAATAGTATGGCATTGGAAGAGGCTTCCAGCGCCGCGACGATTTGTCTGATGCTTTCTGCAAGTGAGGAGGGGTGGGGGTTGGCGGCAATCAGTGCCGGGATGTCCAGAGAGAGTATCCTTTTGTCCTCAAGGGTTGAGGCGAGTCCCTCCACTATGGCGGATTTTCCTATTCCGGATTCACCTACCAGCAGGGGATTGTTCTTTTTGCGGCGGCTGAGTATCTGTTTGACGCGCAACATCTCGGATTCACGTCCGATGAGAGGATCGCGGTTTTCATTTCCGGTAGCGGATGTCAGATCGCGACAATATCTGATAAGCACATATGTCGGTTTTTTTCTTCCACGGCCCGATTCACGGGCGATCTGTCCCATTGCAGCAAGCACATTATTTGGCAGAATGCCAAGTTTTTCCATTATGGGAATGAATCTTCCTTTACGAAGGGTGATTGCGGATTCCAATATCTCTGCTACGCCGGGTTGTGCATTGGCAGCGCGACCTCCGGCAAATGCCTCTCCAAAAATGTCATTGACTTCCTGTGAAATGGTCACTGAACCGATATTCTCAAAGGGGATTGGCTCCGGTTGGGAAATTGTCTCTTCCAGGGCCGGTTTGACTACTGAAATGTCACTTCCAATGCGGTTTGAAATGGATTCAACAAGTTTCCTGCTATCCCTGAGTATTGCCAGAAACAGATGGTCGGCATCAATAGCGGTACTGCCCAGTCTCATCGCTTCTTCGCGTGCAGTTTCCAGCAATGCGGAAAGTTCTCTGGAAAGAGTGTTTGTCATAATCCTGAGGTGCTTGATTTCAAAGTGCCAAGATAGTGAAAAATTTTGGCCGAATCACTTTTTCTTTGTACTTTTACGAGTTAATTTTTACATAAAGTAGAAAGAAAAGGAATGGAAGAATTAGAAGAGAATGTAGGTAGGATTATTCCTATCAATATTGAAACTGAGATGAAGAGTGCCTACATCGATTATTCGATGTCGGTGATTGTGTCGCGTGCGCTTCCGGATGTGAGAGATGGTCTGAAGCCTGTACACAGGAGAGTTCTGTACGGAATGTACGGTCTCGGCCTGACTAGCAACCAGCCAGTAAAGAAATCTGCCCGTATAGTGGGTGAGGTGCTTGGTAAATATCATCCCCACGGTGATTCCAGCGTCTATGACGCCATGGCAAGACTTGCCCAGTCCTGGAATATGCGCTATATGCTTGTTCAAGGCCAGGGTAACTTCGGCTCCGTTGACGGCGACCCGGTAGCGGCGATGCGTTATACGGAGGCGAAGCTTCAAAAACTTGCTGAAGAGATTATAGAAGATATCGATAAGGATACGGTTGATTTCAAACCTAATTTTGATGAGTCACTTCAGGAGCCTGTAGTGCTCCCTGCCAAGGCCCCGTTATTGCTGCTCAACGGAGCAAACGGTATTGCAGTGGGTATGGCCACCAATATGGCCCCGCACAATCTTACCGAGTGTTGCGATGCCATCTGTGCCTATATTGACAACAACGACATCACGCTCGATGAGCTGATGCAGCACATCAAGGGTCCTGATTTCCCGACGGGAGGTATCATCCAGGGTACCAAAGGCATCAGGGATGCATTTGAGACAGGTCGTGGCCGTATAGTGATCCGCTCTAAGACCGACATTGAGATTTCGGAGAGCGGACGCGAAACCATAGTGGTCAGCGAGATTCCCTATATGGTCAACAAACGTGAGCTTATCGAGAAAATCGCCGAACTGGTAGAGAACAAGAAACTTGAAGGGATTGCCTATATCAATGATGAGAGCGACCGTAGCGGTATGCGCATAGTCATAAAGCTCAAGATGGGCTCCGTGGCTAACGTGGTGCTCAACAACCTCTTCAGGTACACGCCGCTTCAGTCCAGTTTCTCAGTCAACAACATTGCGCTCGTGGACGGTCGTCCCCGGTTGCTCAACCTTAAAAATATTATAAAGTGCTATGTGCGCCATCGCCACGAAGTGGTTATCCGCAGGACCCGATTCGAGCTTGACAAAGCTCTGAAGAGGGCTCATATCCTTGAGGGATTGCTCAAGGCGCTGGACATCATCGATGAGATTATTGCTCTAATCAAGGCCTCCGGTAGTGTGCAGGAGGCAAGAGAAGGCCTCGTGGAGCAATTTGAGTTCTCTCCCGAGCAGGCAGAGGCCATCGTGGAGATGAGACTGCGTCAGCTCACAGGGCTCGAAAGGAGCAAGCTCCAGGCGGAGTACGATGAACTCCAGGCACTTATCAACCGCCTTGAGGCTATCCTCGCCGATGTTTCGCTTCAAATGGATATCATCAAGCAGGAGCTTGTTTCTCTCAAAGAAAAATATGGCGACAGCCGCCGTACGGAAATCGAACTCTCAGCCGAAGATTTCAATCCTGAGGATTTCTACCCCAATGAGGATGTGGTGATCACGATTTCCCATATGGGATACATCAAGAGGACTCCTCTCACCGAGTACCGTCTGCAGAATCGTGGCGGAGTGGGCGCAAAAGGCAGCACCACGCGCGAGGAGGACTTCATAGAGCATATCTATGTAGCCAATATGCACAGTACGATGATGTTCTTCACCAAGAACGGAAAATGTTACTGGTTAAAGGTGTACGATGTGCCCGAAGGCTCCAAGGCTTCCAAGGGCCGCGCCATCCAGAATGTTATCAATATCGAACCGGAAGATGCCGTACAGGCCTATATGAATGTGGAAAATCTTGATGATTCCGACTATATCAATAATCACTATGTGGTTCTTGCCACACGCAAGGGTACCATTAAAAAGACCTCTCTCGAGGCCTATTCCCGTCCCAGAGCAAACGGCATCATCGCCATCAATGTCCGTGAGGATGATTCGCTTATTGAGGCTCTGCTGACGGATGGGGAAAAAGATATACTCCTGGCGGGTCGTAAGGGTCGCTGCTGTCGTTTTCACGAGTCAACCGTACGCGCTATGGGCCGTACAGCTGCAGGAGTGCGCGGAATCAGGATAGACGATGACGACGAGGTGGTTGGTATGATTTGTGTTAATGGTAGTAATGAGGCTGAGTCCCAGGAGCACATTCTTGTGGTCAGCGAGCATGGTTACGGCAAGCGTTCACTTTTGGAAGAATATCGTAAGACCAACCGTGGAGGCAAGGGTGTCAAGACCATCAACATTACCGAAAAGACAGGTTCTTTGATAGCGATAAAGTCAGTGACGGATGAGGACGATCTGATGATCATCAACAAGTCCGGCATTACAATCAGGGTATCGGTTTCCGACATCAGGGTTGCCGGCAGGGCCACGCAGGGCGTCAAGGTCATCAGTCTGAGGGATGGAGACAGCATTGCCGCCGTCTGCTCCGTCGAACGAAGAGAAGAAGATGAAGTGGAGGAAAATAGTGTAGTGTGATGCGGGGTACGGGGTACGAGATACGGGGTACGGGTTGCGGGTTGCGAGGTACGGGGTAATGAAATAAGGAGAATGAAGAATAAGTAGCTCGACATTAAATTAGCAATTGAATTGATAATAAACCATAAAAGTAAAAACCAACGGCTGACAGCCAAATACCAACAGCAATTAATAATTAACAAGAATAAATATCATTTTAATTTTAAAGACTATGAAGAAAGTTTTATTAGCAATGGCACTTGTCCTCTCTGTTGCCTTTGCAAGTGCGCAATCAAAAGCGGTAGCAGATGCTCAGAAAGCTATTGACAAGGCAGTGGAAGCAAGCCTTAATCCCAAAAAGGCGACAAGGCCTGCTACATGGATTACTCTTGCCAAAGCCTACATCTCAGCGTACGAAGTTCCCGGCAAGGGTATCGAGCCCGGCTTTGATCAGATGCTGCTCAAAACCATCCTTAAAGACCAACAGGTACTATCTTCCGCACAGAAAACCCTTCCTCAGGGCACTTTCACCGTTGACACTTACAGCGACAAGGACCTTTACTACAATGATTTCGGTCAGTTGGTGTTCTTGATTGTTACCAAGCCCATAGGTGAAAATCTTCTTGGCAAAGCTCAGGATGCTCTTTTCAAGGCAGTAGAAGTCGATCCCAAAGGTTCCAAACTAAAAGATATCCAAGCTCTTTTTGAGCAGATCCACAACTACAACTACGAGGACGCTGCTTCATACTACAACCTGGGCGATTATGAAAAGGCTACGGCTCTTTTCGAAGAGTGTCTCGGCAATTACAACAATCAGGTGATGCAAAAGGTTGATACAATGGTGCTCTACAACACAGCCCTTCTTTCGAGCATGAGCGGTGATAACGCAAAAGCAGAGAAATACTACAAAAAGTGTCTCGATTATGGTTATTTTTCTGAGGGTAACGTATTCTCCAACCTTGCAGAGGTTTACAGACTCAATGCAGACACACTTAGCCAGAAACAGACACTTGAGGCAGGATTTGAGCAATTCCCTCACAACCAGGGAATCCTTGTAGGTCTGATCAACCTCTATACTGCCACAAAAGAGGATCCTCAAAAGCTCTTCGACATTATCCATACTGCACAGGAGAATGAACCCAATAACGGTTCCCTCTACTATGCTGAAGGCAATGTTTACAAAGAGTTGGGTAATATCGAAAAGGCGATTGAACTTTATAATAAATCAACTGAAATTCAGCCTGACTATGTATATGGCGTTTTGAGTGTAGGTGTTCTGTACTACGAACAGGCTATGGATATAGCCGAAAAGGCTGACTCAGAGTTTGACCAGGTTAAATATGACGCTTTGGTAGAAGAGTTTAATCAGGCACTTGAAAATGCAATACCTCCTTTCGAGAAAGCGTTTTCACTTTCGGACAATGTGGAAATTCAGAGGAATGCAGCTGAATTCCTTAAGTTCATCTACTTCCGTTTCCGTGACAAATCACCCGAGTATATGGCTGCTTACGAGAAATACAACGCATTTCTTGCTGAATAAAGTCTTATGAAATACATATAAATCGGGACGGCTATGTGTCGTCCCGATTTTTTGTATATTTGTATTTTGCACCAATTATAATTTAAGAATGATGAAAAGAGTATTATTACTTGTTCTCGCTTTGATCTTTGTCGGCCCTGCATTTGCGGACAACGGGATGTGGCTCCCTTCCGAGATTGCAAAAAGAATCGGAGATATGCAGGCCAAGGGTCTCAGACTTACTGCTGAAGATATTTACAGTATCAATCAGGCTTCCCTTAAGGATGCTTCGGTCCATTTCAACGGAGGATGCTCGGCTGAATTGATCTCAGACAACGGACTTCTGATAACCAACCACCATTGCGGTTACGATTGGATACAGGAACACAGTTCCGTAGAGCATGATTACCTGAAGGATGGATTCTGGGCTATGACCATAGAAGAGGAACTGCCCAACAAGAACATCTTCGTAAGATTTCTTGTCAGAATGGACGATGTCACCGAAACAGTACTCAAAGGCTATGATCCTTCTATGACCGAGAGCCGGCGCGATTCTCTAATAGAGGCTAATAGTGCCCCTCTGATTGAGGCTGCTTCCAGGGAGGGTGCCGGATATAGCGCATCCGTAAGACCTCTGTACTATGGCAACCAATATTTCATATGGGTCTATCAGACCTTTACCGATGTTCGTCTTGTGGGCGCACCGCCCTCATCAATAGGTAAGTTTGGCGGTGATACGGATAATTGGATGTGGCCTCGCCATACCGGGGATTTCTCTCTTTTCAGGATTTATGCCGATAAGGACAACAATCCGGCGGCATACTCCGAGGAGAATGTGCCCTACAAGCCCAAAAAATATTTCAAACTCTCCATCAAAGAGCGCAAAGAGGGTGATTTTACCTTTGTCTACGGCTATCCCGGCAGGACACAGGAATATATCCATTCTGAAGCAGTGCGATACATTTCCGATATCTCAAACCCTCACAAACGCAATCTCCGCACACAACGTCTCAACGTACAGGATAAATATATGTCGCAGAGCCAGAAAGTGAGAATACAGTATTCCTCCAAGAATTCCGGCGTTTCCAATGCCTGGAAAAAATGGCTAGGTGAGATGAACGGCATCATAAAACTCAAAACTTATGAGAAAAAGAAGAGTTATGAGCAAGCCTTCCAGCAGTGGGCGGCTGATAAGCCGGAGTATAGAGATCTGATTCCACAACTCGATAAACTCTATGAGGAACTGGAGGACTATTCATTTGCTACCGATTATTATAATGAGAGCATTCGTGCAAATGAGATTATCCGCTTCGCGGAAAATATCGGTACAGCTTTCAGCCGCAACCGTGGCAAGGATTATCTCGACCAGATGATAGAAGCCTATTTCAAGGATTATTTCATTCCCATAGACAAGGAGAGTTTCCACCTTCTTCTGGCAGAGTATGACAAGAATGTGCCGCAGCATCTGCGTCCTACTTATTTTGCGGCGCAAATGAACATTTTCGGCACTACCGATGCCTGGGTGGAACATATTTTTGCCACTTCCGCCCTTACCACCGAAGAGGGGACACGTACTCTTTTGGAGAAGGCTCTTTCTTCCGAAAATTTCCAGGATGTGCTATTGGCGGATCCTGCCTTTGTGTTTTCAAATGAATTCAGGCAGCACTATCTCGATGAGATCAACCGGCCCTATACCGAGATTAACAGGCAGATTACTCTGCTTTACCGCACTTATATGAAGGGTCAAATGGAGTTTTCTCCCGAAAAGCCCTTTTTCCCGGATGCAAACTCCACTCTCAGGGTCTCTTACGGTCATATTAAGGGCTATTCTCCTGCGGACGGCATCTTCTTCAAACCCGTTTCCACCATCGAGGGTATTATGGAGAAGGACAATCCCGATATTTTCGATTACAACATACCTCAGGAACTCCGAGATATCTATGCGCGCAAAGATTATGGTAAATGGGGCGCAAACGGCACCATGCCCGTCTGCTTTATAGCGACCAACCACACTTCAGGCGGCAATTCAGGCAGCCCGGTCATTGATGCCGACGGTAATTTGATCGGTATCAATTTCGACAGAGTATGGGAAGGCACGATGAGTGACATAGACTTTGACCCTGATGTATGCCGCAATATCTCCATAGATATAAGATATGCGCTCTTTATTATCGATAAGCTCGCCGGAGCTCAGCGCATTCTCGACGAGATAGAGATAGTGGAGTAGTGTGTAGTGTGTAGTGTGTAGTGTGTAGTGTGTAGTGTGTGAACTTTGTCATTCCCTGATATACGTTGACCGTTTTCAAACAGTAATTATTATGTTGAAAACAGGAAAACAAGTACGTCACTATCGAAGATTTTCGGAAGACTTAAAGTTAAAAATTGTCCACGAATACGAAT
>Ga0208694_1002074_pt1 | contig 22258 bp, 21 predicted proteins | sample AD_UKC078_MetaG_FD_184442 | JGI IMG/M metagenome (GOLD analysis project Ga0208694, IMG submission 184442) | Active sludge microbial communities of municipal wastewater-treating anaerobic digesters from USA - AD_UKC078_MetaG (SPAdes) (version 2) | ecosystem: Engineered > Bioreactor > Anaerobic >...
TTGAACACCTCTTTTATTCTTTAATTAATGCCATTCTATGATACCCTATATTATTGTCAAGTAATATTTTAACTATATTTATTGTCTGCTTTCTAATTCAAAGCTCTCAGTTTGTCAATATTTTTTTTATGATATTACCGCTTTTCAGCTTTATTATTAGAGCAAAAGCCTCATTCCTAAGTTTTCAATGAGCTAAAAATACTATTAATATATACTTAAGACACTTTTTTAAATAATATTGTTCTTTTTTATAATACTTTTGGAAAAATAAAAAATAGTAAGAAACCTCACATTAAAAAGGCAAAATTAGGCACCTTTTCACCCATTTCTCTCATATCGCATATCTGCCTATATTACAGATAGATGTCCTTTACACTCCCCTTGCTATCTTGGAGAATGAAAGGAGATTTAAAGGGAATCGAAAGGGAGTCAAAAGGACATAATCCAGAAAAAAAAACACAAAGAAAAAAAAGTAGTGGAGCAAAACAAAATGCGGTCATTTGGCTCAAGATAAATTATAAAAAAAATGCTTGATTGTTTTGCAAGTTTTTTTAAAATGTCCTATTAAGGTAAATATTATGTATTATAAGGGGGAAAAGTGATAATGAAAGATCTTTATGAAAACACATTACAAAAGTTTAATGAGATATGTCAGATACCGCATTGCTCAGGCAATGAAGCTCAAATAGGTGCATGGTTGGTAAACTGGGCAAAAGAAAAGAATTTTGTATGCAAACAAGATGAAGTGGGTAATGTTATCATTAATGTACCTGCCAAAGGTAAGCCTGAAAATGCACCAGTTGTCGTTTTACAAGGGCATATGGACATGGTTTGTGTAAAAGATGAAGATTGTACGCATGATTTTGCAAAAGACCCTATTCAAACTTATGAAGAAAATGGTTGGCTGAAGGCAAAAGGCACAACACTTGGCGCTGATAATGGCATCGCAGTGGCTATGGCGCTCGCTATTGCTGAAGATCAAACAATCGTACACCCTCCATTGGAACTCTTGTTTACTGTCGATGAAGAGCGCGGACTGACAGGTGCTAACCATTTGCAAGCTAATTCTTTGCAAGGTAAAATCCTATTAAACCTTGACTCTGAAGAGGAAGGCGAGTTTACCATTGGTTGCGCTGGTGGTAAAGACACACATATCGAGATAGACTTACACTATGAGACAATAAAAAAAGCAAATATATTTAACTTAAAAATTAGTAAGCTTGCTGGCGGACATTCTGGCATTGAAATTGACCAGAATAAAGCAAATGCCTTGCAATTAATGGCGAGAATCGTTGATTTTATCAGTGAGAGCTTTACATATCAAATTGTACAGGTAAATGCAGGCATAGCACACAATGCAATTCCACGCGATGCCCAAATTACCATAGCTGTGGATCACGCTTTTGAGCAAACACAAAAAGATCAATTGGCTGCCTTTATGAATGATCTAAAAAAAGAATTTAATCATACAGATCCAGAGATTGATTTTGCTTATACTTATGAAAATAAAGAAAATATCAAGGCTATCACGCAAGCTGATAGTAAAAAAATAATTGAAATGCTGATGGCTCTCCCCCATGGCGTCACTTTTATGTCAGCTGAAAATCCACAGCTGGTAGAAACCTCGAATAATCTTGCAATCGTCACAATTGACGATGATAAGCTGAAAATACTTACCAGTCAGAGAAGTTCATCTGCTTCAAGAAGAGAATTTATCACCAATAAAATAGAAAATGTAGCAAAATTGGCAGGAGCAAAGGTTGAATCTGGCAATGGCTATCCCGCATGGCAACCAAACTGGTCCTCTCCTTTATTAGCAAAATGCAAACAACTGTATTTGGAGCTTTATAAAAAAGAGGCTAAAGTAAATGTGATCCACGCTGGACTGGAATGTGGCATAATCGGCGCCAAACATGAGGGCATGGATATGATCTCGATGGGACCAAATATTCGCTCGCCACACTGTCCACAAGAGAGAATGGAACTGGAGTCTTTGATCAAGATATTAAACTTTGTGACCAAATTACTCTCTGCACTATAAATTTAAAAAAAGGATAATTATATAAAAAAGTATGAAAAGAAGATATCTCTTTAAAAAAGTTGGATTAGCTTCCATTGTTAGTTTAATTGCTTTGTATTCATGTTTTGCTTATTCACCATATTTTCATAAAAGTGAAAAAGAAAAACCTGTCGATCCCGCTATTATACAGTTACAAGCTGATCTTGATAGTCTTCTGATTGAATATAATCGAGAAGACACAAAGTTAGGAATTATGGTAAACTCGGTCGCAACAAATGAAAACTTTTTCAGTTATCATGAAGAAGATCCATTTATGCCCGCTTCTAATTTAAAACTCATCACCTCTGCTGTCGCATTGGAAGCATTGGGACCAGACTACCGTTGGCAAACAAAATTCTATGCAGATGGTAATATTTCAAATGGTACTTTAAAAGGAAACTTAATCGTCAAAGCAGAAGGTGACCCCTCTATTAGCAAAGAATTGCTGGATATGGAGATAACAGAATTATTTAAACAATGGACAGATGAGATTAAAGCTAATGGCATAAATAGAATAGAAGGGGATTTGATCATTGATAACTCAGCTTTTGACAATGCAAATATCGGGCATGGTTGGAAACCCTCAAATAAACTCTATGCCTATGCGGCTCTCCCCTCTGCCTTTTCAATCAATGAAAATAGCCTTAGAGTAACTATCAAAGGCAGTAATACAATAGGTAGAGCGCCAAATTACACAATTTACCCCTCAGCGGCTGGGCTAAAGGTCAATAATAGAGGCAAAACTGCAAATGTGAAAAGAAGCTCAACAAGACTCGATAGAAGCGATGATAATACTGTAACTATTTCTGGTAATATAAATAAGAATAGATCTGTAACAAGCACAATCAGCGTGGGAAATCCTGCCAACTATGCTTGCAATGTGCTCTATTCTGAATTTAAAAAACACCTGAATATCGTAGGCAAAGTAAGTATTGTCAACACAATGCCAGACTATACAAATACAAAAGAAATATATATTTACCAATCACCAGAGCTGGCTACTATTATCAAAAGATTAAATAAAGATAGTAATAACTTTATTGCTAATCAAATCTACCTTAGCCTTGGATATTTGACCAAAAACAATGTGAATGAGACAGAAAATACAATCAGAGAGTACTTGCAAAAAATGTCGGTTGATTATTCTGTCCTTGTTTTAGACGACGGTAGCGGCCTCTCCCCTATCAATCAAGTAAGCCCCAAATTGCAAGTTGACTTATTATTAGCGATGAGCAATAGCTCGCACCAGAAAAGCTTTTATGAGAGTTTGACTATTGCAGGCGTAGATGGTACTTTGAAAAAAGATATGCATTTTTACCCTCTTTATAATAATTTACGTGGCAAAACAGGAACTATTGATCGTGTCAATACACTGTCAGGATATCTTACCACAAAAGATAATGAAAAACTCTGCTTTACCATTCTTGCCAATGGTAATATGGGTATAAATGGTGACTTTCGTAAATTAAAAGAAAAGATATTATTGCGACTGACAAACTTCGAAAGAGTTGATAAACTCTATGAACTTAAAGAGATTTAGATATGTTTGAGAAAATATTTAAAATAAATGCTAAAAACATAGATATAATAAGTTATACACATATTGCACACTTTTTAAAAACGAGTTGTTTGAGCATATATGTCTAAATGTCTATCACTTATAAAAACGTTATTTTTCTGAGGCTTTTTTATGCACAATGAACAATTCTTGACAAATATATTGAAGAGATTATTTTTGTTTTTATCAATCTTCATTTTTATTTATTGAAGAGTTTTGATATAGAGTGATTATGGGAATTTTTAAGAAAATCTTTTAAACTTTGGAGGTATTATTGTATTTTTTTAACATTATTATAGACAAATTGGAGAAGGGCAGGGATTGATTTATGGATCAGGATGTATGGCAAGTTATACTGGATCAATTAGAAAAAAGAATTAACCAACAGAGCTTCAAAACATGGTTTAATGAAACGCAGCTGATCGATTTTGATGACAATTCGATGGTAATATATGTGCCCACAAAGCTGGCAGCAGATTACTTGAATAAAACTTATGTCAATACAATCACAGAGATTGCTGAAGCTGAATATGATAAATCATTTAGCATAAAATTTACTGAAAATTACCAACCTAAAGAGCAAAATGACCTTCACTCTGAAGCTTATAAAAAACATCTCGAAGCAAGTAAACTAAATTCTAAATACAATTTCACTGAATTTGTCGTGGGAAAAAGTAATAACTTTGCACACTCAGCCTCAATGGCTGTCGCTGAATCACCAGGTACTACTTATAACCCACTATTTATTTATGGTGAATCAGGTATGGGAAAGACACACTTAATGCAAGCAATTGGCAATTTTTTAGTAGAAACTAATTCCAAAAAGAACGTATTTTATATCACTACAGAACAGTTTACAAATGAGATGATTGAAGCTATTAGATCTAATAAAACACAAGAATTTAGAAATAAGTATAGAAAAATAGATGTTTTATTAGTCGACGATATTCACTTTTTATCAAAAAAAGAAGGCTCACAAGAAGAGTTTTTCCACACATTTAATGCCTTATATGAAAATAGAAAGCAAGTTGTGATGACTTCTGATAGACCACCTAAAGATATACCAGACCTCGAAAACCGCCTCGTTACACGCTTTGAATGGGGACTACTTGCTGATTTAAAGAGCCCCGATTTCGAAACTCGTATAGCTATTCTTAAGAAAAAAAGCGAAGCTGAACATATTCAATTAGCAGACGAAGTAATTGAATTTATCGCAGAAAATATCTCTGATAATGTAAGAAAGCTGGAAGGCTCTCTCATCAGACTGCTCGCCTATTCTTCCTATAATGATATGAATCCAGATAATATCGATATTCAAATTGCTAAAGAAATACTGTCAGATTTATTGGTCGAAAGAGTTAAAGATATTAGTATGGATAATATCTTTCAAAAAGTATGTAATTATTACAATATCACACCCTCGCAAATGCTGGATAAAACACGAAAAGCTAATATCGCTTTTCCACGACAAATAGCAATGTATCTGTCTAATCTGCTCATTCCAAGCATCTCACTGAAAGATATTGCCAATTATTATAAGAAAAATGACCATACAACAGTATTACACGCAAAAAGAATGATTGAAAATAAGTTTAAAAACGATAATGATCTCAGAATTGAGATCGAAAAGCTAATCAAAGATATTAAAGGATAAACTATTTTGTATTGTACCAATTATCATACAATTACAGATAATAAATACAAGATCTACACTTATACACATGGATATGAGTGGAACAATGTGTATAAGAAGGAAAATATATTTTCTTTAAATTATTTAGTGAATAACTTTTTATATCATAGCAAACTATCCACAACTTATTCACAGCTTCTTAAATCGCATAATGTCCTCTTTATCAAGCAATTAAACAACACATTTAATGACTTATGCTCATATCCACAGCCCCTAATACTACTACTAATAAAATTAATTAAAAGGAAATAATAATAATGAATAGATTAATAAGAGCTTTTTTAATTATCTTCTCTATCTTTATCACCATATCATGTTCAAATAAAAACTCTATGGTAGGTTTTCCTGGAAGCAAAATAGATATTTATGAAATAACTCTCCCAGATTCATGCTTTCAAATATCCTATACTTGGGGAGATAGTGTAAATATTTTTGAAAGAAATACCAAATTGGTTTTGGGCTCTTATGATAACATAGAGAGTAGAGTACTCGTACGCTTCGCAAACTTCCCTAAAAACCCAAACGATATTAAAAATGCAAGTGTCAGCTTGAGTATTTATAAGAATAATCTCAATACTGATGCTGAATATTCTGTGCATTTGCTTACCAAAAAATGGGTAGATAATCAAGCAAATTGGACAAAATATAGCAAAAGTAGTAATTGGGATAGTAATGGTGGAGATTTTGCAAGCGAAGAAATTGCCAGCTTTACTATCAATGCAAGCAGAGCTGATAGTATTGGTTTTAGTATTCCAAGCAGCATTATCACACAATGGATAGAGCAGGATACTACAAATTTTGGATTGATTATCAAAGAAAAAACAAGACAAAGAGATAGTCAGTTTGTAGAATTTTACTCAACAGAAAGCTATTCAACAGTCTTATCCCCTATTCTTAAATTCGATTATACAAACGATAAAGGAAAAGAATTGGTATATAAAAATAGATCTAATGCTGATATATTTATTCATAATGCTGAAGATAATTTGAATGTAACAGATGATGTATTGTCTCTTTGGAATATCACTCCAAGAGCCATTGCAATGAAAATAAATATACCTTTTGAACTGTTTGCCGAAGCGGATTCTTCTATCACTTCTGAAGATGATTTAAGATTGATTACCATTAACCGCGCTGACCTGATCCTTACTAAAACAGAAGAGATATTCCCATTTACAAATGAAAAGAATAGCGTCTCTTCTTACTATCTGACCGTCCCACTTGTCGACCAAAGCTATTTTACTAAAGAAAACTTACTTTTAGCGCATTCAGTCGTTGATACACTTAAATCTAATCAGTTATTCGTCAATATTACCTCACCTATTCAGGCATATGTTTCTAATATTAAACCAAATAATGGACTAATAATAAAGTCTAATTATCAAAATATGGACTTTTCACGAATCAATTTCTATAATATAAATAGCGTTGATATTAGCAAAAGACCTAAAATAAAAATAAGATTCTCTTCTTTTAGAAAGGATTAATCATGAGAAAATTAATATTTATTGCAGTGATTTTTCTACTTTTATTAAGCATGGGATGTGATAAGAATGGCAAGACCGTTATCGCTCAAGTTAATAATGACATTTTAACTCTTGAAGATCTTCAAAATAGTATGCCCAAAATGGAATATGAAAAATTGAGCAAAGATGAAAAAAGAGATTTGATAAATAATTGGATCGAACTCACTCTAATCTCACAAAAAGCTGATGAAGATGATCTCTTGAAAGATAATAGCATTATTAAATTTAAAATAGAAAATGCAAAAAAGAAGATTAAAGCAAATGCATATATTAATAAACATTTACAAACAATTAAAGTCTCTGAAGAAGAGTTGTTTAATTATTATCGATTACACCGTGGCGATTATAAGAGTAATTCAATAGCATATAAAGTTCAAAGAATTTATTTTAAAAATTACGATGATATGAATAAAGTAAAAACAATGCTCGATGCCCAAGAAATATTATTTACACCAGCCGCAATGAAATACTCAGAAGAAGGAATTGGCACATATGGCGGGTATATGTCAGAACCAATTACTGCTGATGGTACTTATGCAAATATTTATGAGGTAATTAAACCACTTGAAAAATATAGATATACAACTATGCCATATTCAAATGGCTATATTATTGTGAGATATTATGACGAAGTTGAAATCGAACAAGAAACAACTTTTGATGAAGCTAAAGACGAAATTATCAACATCTTACGTAATGAACAAAGAATACAAATTTATAATAATATGATTAAAAATATTAAAGCTGAATCTAATATCACAACAACATTTTGAGGTAATTAATGAAAAAACTCTTAATTTCAATAATAATAATCGTTTCTATATGCTCACTTTTCGCCCAAAGAAGTGATTATATTATAGCTAAAGTAGCTAAAGATATTATCATGAAATCTGATCTGCAAAGACAAATATTTCAAATGAAAAATGCTAATATGTGGAATGATGAAATGACCGTAGCAGACGTACTGGAAGATATGATTGTAGGTAAGATTATCATTGCCAGGGCTAAAGAAGTTGGGATCAAACCTGATGAAAATAAAATTAGAAATATAGTAGATACACAAATTAAGAATATCAAAGCAAATTATCCTGATGAAGCAACCTTTTACAGCGACCTACGTCAAGCAAATATGACTGAAAGTGATTTAAAACAGTATTATTTTGATACAATTAATGAACAACAACTGCAAAATCAACTCGTACAAACGCATATTAATAAGAATATACAGGTTAGCGATAAAGAAGTTGAGAGCTATTACAATGAACATAAAGATGAAATTATCAATCAATATAAAGTCTATAAAATATCATTGCTCTTGAGAAATGTCTCAGCAAGTAAAGAAACTATTGATAATGCTTTCGCTGAAATTACCAAAGTAAAGAATAGACTAAAAGCAGGTGAAGATTTCAAAACTGTAGCTAAAGAAATTAGCCAATGCCCAAGCGGTCAAAGTGGGGGAGACTTAGGTTGGTTTAGTAGAGGCATGATGGTAAAAGAATTCGAAAACGCAGCCTTTAAACTTAATATTGGCGAGATTTCTGATATAGTTAAAACAGATTTCGGTTATCATCTTATCCAATTAGATGATAAAAAAGGCAATGAAATTAGAGCGAGCCATATTCTTATACTAACCACCCCAAATGAAGACGATTTTGAGCGTGAAAATGAGTTTATGGATGGTATTTATAATAGACTCAGCAGTGGTGAAGATTTCGCTGAACTTGCAAAAGAATACTCACAAGATAAAGAAACAAGTGTGAATGGTGGCTTTTTAGGTAATTTTACTGAACAAGAGTTCCCTGAATTATTCAAAGAAGAAATCGCACAGATAGAGAATAATAGCTTTTCGCAAGTTATTCAACATGATAATACCTTTTACATTTTTCAAAAGACAGAACTAAATAATGAAAAAGACTTTTTTGCCTCATATAAAGAGCTCACTCAGAGAATTTTGATTAATAAAAAGCAAAATGAGAATGCTAAAAACTGGATTGAACAGGTCAAAAAAGAATACTATATCCATATTTTTGAGGATAGATTGAATGAATTCATTGAAGAAATTAATAGAACAAACTAATATTTATTTCTCGACCTTGTTTGGTATAGGTTATATACCATTCATGCCAGGTACTTTTGGTACATTGGCAACCGCAATATTGTGGTTTTTAATCCCTGACTATATCTTTTATAATAGTACCGAAAAGACAATTTATATCTTCGAATACGCTATTATGAGCGGAATAGTCGCTGTATTATTCTTTTTAGGAGTCTATCTAACAGGGCAAGCTGAGAAGCAGTTGGGAAAAGATAATGGCAAAATCATCTTTGATGAGCTTGTCGGCTACCTTGTAGCAGTATTGTTTTTACCCAAAACACTGATGATATGCATCTATGCTTTTGTTCTGTTTAGAGTCTTTGATATAGGAAAACCTTATCCAATTAGTAAATCTCAAAACCTTAAAGGCGGCTGGGGAGTGATGATTGATGATGCCATTGCGGGCTTATTTGCCAATGCCTTAATGCAAATTTTGATTTTAATATATCCAAACTTTTTTAAATAAAATAAAATTAAATAGGAGAAATAATGAACACATTGATATTAGCACAAGCGCAAGCGCAAGCAGCACCACAACAGAGTATTTTCGGTATGTTAATACCATTTGCTTTGATGTTTGTTGTTATTTATTTTTTTATAATTAGACCACAATCAAAGAAACAAAAAGAACATGCAGCAATGCTCAATGCTCTCGAAATCAACGATAAGGTTATCACTACCAGCGGTATTATCGGGATTATCGTCAATATTAAGACAGACAAAAATATCATCGTTTTGAGAGTAGACGATACAAGTGGCGCTCGCATTGAATTTCAAAGAAGCGCTATTTCAGGAAAAATAGTCAATGAATAGGACACCAAAGATACTGCCAATACGCATCTACGGCGATAAAGTATTAAGTCAAAAGGCAGAACCAGTCGAGCAAATTACTCCTGAAATTGCTGAATTTATCGAAGATTTGACACATACTATGTATGAAAAAGATGGGGTAGGGCTCGCTGCACCTCAGGTAGGCAGATCCTTGCGTATCTTTGTCGTTGATACTAAATGGACTACAGAAGATAAAAGAAATCCTTTAGTCTTTATTAACCCTGAATTTATCACGATGGAAGATAGCCAAACTAATGAAGAAGGATGCTTGAGCTTTCCAAATATCTTTGAAAAAGTGACACGCTTTAAGTATGTAAAGATTAAAGCAAGAAATGAGAAGTGGGAGGAAGTGATCTATGACGCTGAAGAGCTGTTTGCGATTGCTTTACAACACGAGTATGACCACTTAAACGGAGTTTTCTTTGTCGATAAAATCCCACAAATTAGAAAATTAATAATAAAAAAACAGTTAAAAGAACTTGAATCAACTACCGATGAAAATGGGATTAATATAAGAAATGATTAAAAAGATAGGCTTTGTTGGCACACCTCAATTCGCTGTGCCTTCTCTATTGGCTCTGATTAAAAGCCAGTATCAGCCTACTATTATTATAACTCAGCCTGATAAACCAAAAGGACGTAAATTAGTATTAACTGCTCCACCTGTCAAGAATATCGGAATGGAAAACGGCATAGAAGTTGTACAACCTGAAGATATTAATTCTGAAGAGATTATAGAGAGATTGAAGTCGCTCGATTTAGACATCATTGTTACTATCTCTTATGGTGGTTATATCGGGAGAGAAATAAGGAAAATGCCTAAATATGGGGTGATAAATATTCACCCTTCCTTGCTACCACTGTACAGAGGAAGTACTCCTATTCAAGCGGCACTTCTGCACGGTGATCAGACAACAGGAATAACTATCTATAAACTTAATGCACAGATGGATGCCGGTGAAATCCTCTATCAAAAAAGATATGAAATAGATGAAGAATGGAACTTTACACAATTAGATGATATACTTGCAGAGCATGCAGGAGAAGATTTAATTAAATTCTTGAACTTGATAGATAAAATGAAGTCTGTAGAAGATTATAATGCTATACAAATAAGGCAAGATCATGATAAAGCAACACTTACAACAAAAGTTTCCCGTGAAACATTTCAAATCAACTGGCAACAAAGTTGTAAAGATATTCATAACTTTGTCCGTGCTTATAGTGAAGTGCCTGCCGCATATTCTATACTAAATGATAAAGAAATAAAGATAATAAGAACACAGATGTCTGAAAACAAATCAAAACTTCCTATTGGGACTATTACTGACATTGTTAAAAATAGTCACTTTTCAGTCGCAACGACGGATTACGATCTGCATATCCTTGAAGTTAAGAACCCAGGTAAACCTGTAATGACTGCTGCCAGTTTTATAAATGGTGCACGCTTAAAGATAGGGGATAGCTTTGGCAATTGATCTCGAAATAAACACAAAAGGAAAAGAATTATTCCTCTCCTTGGCTACGATTAGCTTGATTATCATCATGGGGATCACTACCCTATTATGGTACTTTATTTCGCCACGCTTACATGAAATTAACACATACCTTGCTAAATCGGTTTTGACTTTACTACGCATATTTTACTTACTCATTATCAGTGGGATCATCTTCTTGTATATCACTTGTTTTATTGAAAAGGTATTTAAATTTGCACTGCCTATCGTCAGAATAAGTATCAATTTTCTATTTCCTATAACTGTGCTTTTAGGCAAAACACTATCTATTCCTAAAGATAAGATTCGCAATTCTTATGTCTATGTTAATAATTCCTTCATTAAGGCTTACAAAAAACAATATGCACCACATGAAATCTTAGTACTTTTACCACATTGTTTACAAAATATAGAATGCAAAATTAGAATTAATTATAATATCGAGAACTGTGTGCATTGTGGAAAATGCGATATCTCTGACTTGGTAAACCTCGCACAAAAGTATAAGGTAAATATCGCTGTCGCTACAGGTGGAACTTTGGCAAGAAGAATTATTATCAAAACACGACCTAAACTCATACTTGCTGTTGCATGTGAAAGAGATTTGGTTGACGGCATGTTGGATGTGTTTCCTATCCCTGTTTATGGATTATTAAACGAAAGACCCGAAGGTCCATGTATCAATACAAGAGTAAAAACAGAAATATTAGAGAAAGTTTTAAGTAAAATTATAAGGAGAGAGATATGAGAAAAATAGTTTTATTAACTATCTTGCTTTTTGCAGCAACTTTATTTGCTGAAAGAATTCAAGAAGCAACCATTCCAACTGCTGGAATATTGACACGTGGCGAAGCAAAGATTGCCAATAAAATCTACAAAGATAATGGAATGATTATTGGAGCAAGTGTAGGATTGTTCGACAGCTTTATGTTTGGCTTCTCATATGGGGGAGAGGAACTTGTCGGTGAGAATAAGCCTCAATGGCATAATCGTGTAGAATTCAATGCTAAATTTAGAGTAATCAATGAGACAGAAAAATGCCCAGCAATAGCTATCGGTTTTGATAGTCAAGGCTATGGAAAATACAATAAAACAAATAATAGATACGATATCAAATCACGTGGCTTTTATGGCGTAGTCTCCAAGAACTTTAATATGCTCGGACTCTTAGGAATCGATGGTGGATTGAACTACTCTTTAGAAAAAGATGATAAAGACAAAGATCTAAATCTATTTGTTGGTGCTTACAAAACTATAGGAAAAAGTCTGACTGTTATGGCAGATTATGATTTGGCTTCTAATGATAATGGAACTCATGAATTGAATGGTATAGATAAAGGCTATTTAAATGCCGGTGTGGAATTGCAAATCAATGAGCAACTATCCCTCAAGGTTATTGCACAAGATTTACTAATTAATAGACCTAATGCTGAGAGTTTCAATCGTTCAATTCAGATCAATTATCGTTGGAACTTTTAGGAGAGATCATGGAAAGATTTAAGTTTGGAAAGATCAATATTATCTTATTTATCTTAGCAATTATAATACTCATTGTAGGATATATTATCCTCAAAACTGGCGATCGTAGCATATCAACTGTTCTGCTTGTCTTAGGTTATTTGGTCTTTATACCTGCTGCATTTTTAATTAAAACAAAATGACTGAGATTAAGTTTAGTGATATTTTTCACAATATAGAAAAGTTCAAGCTTATAACTAAAAGCATAGTTCAAGGTTTTATTACTGGGAATCATAAATCTCCCTTATATGGATTTAGTGTAGAGTTTTCAGAGCATCGACCTTATATTAGTGGAGATCCTGTTGACTCTATAGATTGGAAATTGTTCGCAAGAACAGATAAATATTATATCAAACGATATGAAGATGAGACCAATGTGCGTGTTTATATCGTGCTTGATCACAGCAAGTCAATGCAATTTTCATCTGATAAAAGCAATTCCGATAAGCTCAATTATAGTAAGCTGCTAACCGCAACATTATCTTATTTAGCTTTGAAGCAAAAAGATGCTGTCGGTCTTTTTACTATTAATAATAAGATTACTTCGTATTTACCTGCCAAGTCAAAAGCAAATTGGATTGATCAGATTCTGAACAACCTTAATGTGACAGATACGGTAGGGGAGACTTCACTCAGTGAATGCTTACATGAGATTGCCGAAAAGATTCAAAAGCGCAATATGATTATTATCATCTCTGACTTTTTAGACGAGACAAAAGAATTAAACTCAGCACTTAGGCATTTGAAATATAATATGAATGATGTGATTTTGATTAATATTAATGATCAAAAAGAGCTCAGTTTGGATTATAAGAGTTTAATTGAAATGCATGATCTTGAGACTGGCGAAGTTTTGAACATCAATGCATCTGAGATTAGAAATGATTATATTAAGTTTCTTCAGGAACATTATAAGAGTATTGAGGATGCAACTTATCAGTTGAAATACGATTATATCGACTTTCAAACCAACCAGGATTTCACTAAGGTATTGTCTTCTTTTCTACATCGTAGAAATAATATGCAGTAAAGATTGAGTTTTAGAGATACTCTTTTAAACCTTGCTCTTCGATTTGCTTAACAATCTCTTTTACTTTTTCAGAAGCTTCAATTGGTAAAATCAGAATTGCATCTTCTGTTTCTGTTACAATAAGATTATCAACATCAATGCAACATACCAGTTTCTTACTGACGATGAGATTATTCTTCGCATTAATCGCAATATGTTTATTGGGAATATAATTTTGATCATCATCTTTATCCACTACTTCATGTAAAGATTTCCATGAACCGATATCGCTCCAATTCAGATTGAGTGGAAGAACAAGTCTATTTTCTGCTTTTTCCATGATAGCGATATCAATAGGGATTCTTGGAAGCTTTTTATAAAGAGATCTAATCTTATAAAAGTTTTCACTCTTATACTCAAGCTGTTTTATTTCTTCTAAGATAGTATAGCCTTCAGCATAATTCTTTTGGAAGGAACTGATTATTGTCTTTAAGGTCCAAAGAAAGATGCCACAATTCCAAAAGTACTCTCCTGTACTGATAAACTCTTGAGCTAAGGCAAGGTTTGGCTTTTCTTTGAATTGTTTCACATGAAACACTGAGTTGCTAACTACTTGACCTGCATGTATATAACCGTAGCCAGTTGCGGGATATGTAGGTGTTATTCCAAAGATAATATGATTATCTTCTTTAGCAAATCTCTCTCCGAGCCTTATTTTCTGGGTAAACTCATCTAAGTCATCTATAAGGTGATCTGAAGGTACTATCAAAAGCGTTTCATCTGGTTCATATAGTGTGTTTAGGTAGTTCACGGAATAGCCGATACAAGCTGCTGTATTCATTGCATAAGGTTCAATAATAACATTCTTTTTTTCTAATAGCGGGAGATGTTCATGCACCATTTTTCTTTGATCGATAGTGGTGATGACATAAATATCTTCTGTTTTAATAAACTTATTTAGTCGCTCGAAAGTTAATTGTATCAGCGACTTATCTCCAAATAGTCTTAAATACTGTTTTGCTTTATTCTTTCTACTGAGGGGCCAAAACCGTGTTCCAGCGCCGCCAGCCATGATTAAGCCGATCATTTTATTCTCCTTAGGGTTTTACTATTTTTGTCCCAGCAGGGTAAGTATATTGCGGGATCTTGATAGCAGGTTTTTCTGAGAAGGTATTTTGTTTGAATTTTAATAATACTTTATTATTCAGATTATCTTTATAAGAGATGCTTTTGATTAATGTACGTTTAAAATCAAAATCAATGGTCAAAAAATCGATATATTCGCTTAGTGATGGTATGACTATATCGAAGGGATTATCTTTCGATTTTAGCGTATATTTGAGGCTCGCATTTTTGGCAAAAATTGACAGTGGATTAAAATTAGGGAATTGATCTGAAGAAACCTGGTATGCTGTCTTAATTGAAGAGTCGTACATGACGATAGTATTATTTGAAAATTTAATAAACTGATGATGTGGTTTATCAAAGACAATCAGAAAATCATTATTCTCTCGGTAAAGTGTGCCATAAGATTTCAGGCTCGTTTTCTGTGCCTCAAAGTAATTTTCTTGTTCTATTTTAATTTGAAAGTATGCGCTATTTTGATATTTAAGTAAAACCAAATCTATATCATTTTTTGTATAGGCAAAAGTTAGTGTGCAAATAAAAAGGAATAAGCTAAGATTAATTATCTTGATTAAATTCTGTCGCATCCAGGTCCTCCATACTCATTAATACTTCGCGTGGTTTGCTTCCCACATGTGGTCCGACAACTTGTGCGCGTTCGAGCAAGTCGATCAGTCGTCCAGCCCGTGCATATCCAATTTTAAAATGTCTTTGAAACATAGACACAGATGCAGAGTTGGCAGCCACGACGAGCCTTGCAGCTTCGGGGAATAAATCATCGTCATATTCAAATTCATCGATATTGCTCATTTCAGGCTTTGTCATTTCTATCATATTCATAGGTTTAGGCTGAGTCTTCAGGTATTCTACTAATGTTTCAATCTCTGAATCTGAAATATAAGCGCCATGTATTCTTTCAGGGTTTGCTTTACCAGGTGGCAAGAAGAGCATATCGCCACGCCCGAGCAACTTTTCTGCGCCCATTGAATCTAAAATCACGCGGCTATCCACTTTTGAAGATACACGAAAAGCGATTCTCGCTGGGAAGTTTGCTTTAATTACACCCGTGATAACTTTAATTGAAGGTCTTTGAGTTGCAAGTATCAGATGAATTCCGATTGCTCTTGCCATTTGCGCCAGGCGGGTGATAGGCATTTCTATTTCACGTCCTGCGGTCATAATCAAGTCAGCAAATTCATCAACGATAAGGACGATAAATGGTAGTTTATGAATGACTGCTTCTTCTGTACCAAATTGCTCATTGATTTTTTGATTATAGCCATCTATATCACGTACTTTAAATTCTTGCAGCAGCTCATATCGTCGTTCCATTTCATAGACAGCCCAGTTTAATGCGGTCATAGCGTCGTCAGGGTCAATCACCACATTTTGGATCAAGTGCGGAATTCCTTCATATCCAGAGAGTTCAATTCTTTTTGGATCGATTAAGACGAGTCTTACCTCATCGGGGCTGGTATTGAAGAGAATAGATCCGATGATAGTATTAATGCACACGCTCTTTCCTGCGCCTGTTGCACCTGCGATCAATAAGTGCGGCATTTTGGCGAGATTAGTCACAATTGGTCGTCCTGCGATATCTTTACCCAGCCCAATGCTGAGTATGGAGCTATCCTTTTCAGCAGCGTCTGAGAGTAAGACATCTCTGAGATAGATCACATCTGAGTGTTTATTTGGTATTTCTATGCCGATGAGTCCACGTCCAGGGATTGGAGCTTGCACGCGAATACTTTTTGCCTTTACAGCGAGAGCCAAGTCATCTGCCAATGAAACGAATCTATTTACTTTGATGCCAGGCGCTGGTTGTAGCTCATATTGTGTGATGATCGGACCGATATTGACATTCACGACTTTTGCTTCAATATCAAATTCAGCCAATTTATTTAAGAGTATCTGACATGTTTGATTGATTTCTTCTTGCAGAGCGGCTTTATCTATCTTTTTGGTATTACTTTCTGTTTTAAGTAAAAAGTTCTCTATTTTTGGTTTCACATAAGCCAATTGGTTATCATGGTCGAGATCTGCTTCAGGCTCTTTATTTATTGCTTTTGCTTTTTTAAATTCTTTTTGTGTCTCCGCTTTATTTTCTTCATTGAGGAAGTTTATCCCTACATTCTCTTCTTCTTTTTTAGTGATTATCTCAAAAGGTTTTTCTTCATTAATTGTCGTGATCTGTTCGTTCTTCAGATTAGCATTCTGCAGAGGTTTTTCAGTCTTTTCAAACAGCTTTGCCAGGAGCATTTTCACTCGATGAATACGTAGAAAAACAGTCAGTGCGATAAATAAAAATAAAGTGTTTATTAAAATAGCGCCTGTTTTATTGAGCAAGCCCAAGAGAAAGTTGGTATAAGTCTTATAAATAATGGAATAATCTTGATTATAATCAAAATAAAAAGAATAAGCGATAGTAAAAAAAGACGTAATTATCAGATAAATGCTTGCTCTTTGTATTCTTGGCTGTTTGAAGAGCAGTTTATTAATCCCGAAGATAAAAGAGAGTGAGTACAGACAGAGGCTGAATGCTTGTCCAAAGAGGTAAAAAGAGAGCCAGCCAAAGAAGACACCGATATACCCACAGTAATTACTTGCAGGCGGGTATTTATGCATAAAGAGATCGACTATACTAAAAGGAAATTCTTTAAAGGTCGCTATATCTGTTTCCAGCTTTGTTGTGGTGGTAATATTAGAAATAATAAGTATGACATTAAAAAACAGTATTATACTTAAAACAATATAGTACTCTACATTATGTTTTTTCTTCTCTACTTTTCTTTCTTTAGACATTAAATCTCACATTGATAATATCGCCATCTTGTACGATATACGTTTTGCCTTCGAGTCGAAAGAGTCCTTTTTCTCTGATTGCTTTTTCTGATCCATAAGTTTTGAAGTCATTATAATTAAATGTTTCTGCTCTGATAAAGCCTCGTGCCAAGTCAGAGTGTATCTTACCAGCAGCTTCGATTGCGGGGTCACCTTTATTGATTGTCCAAGCGCGCACTTCATCTGTACCGACGGTAAAGAAGCTGATCAGTCCGAGTGTTGCATATGCTGCTTTGATAAAGACATTAATTGCAGAGTCTTTGATATTCATATCATCCATAAACATCTTTGCTTCTTCTTCGTCGAGCTTACCCAATTCCATTTCAAATTTACCAGCGAACTCGATATATTCGCCAAAGTTTTTCAATTCATTGATGACATTATCATTTTGAAAGAGGTTATTTTCATCTGAGTTTAAGACGATTAGGATAGGTTTTAGGCTGAGAAATTGAAAGCCCCGTATGCTTTTTTGTTCATCGTCATTTAATTCGATACTTGAAATAGGCTTGATCTCATTAAGCGTCTCGATAATTCTTTTTAGGACACTCTCTTCCAATTGTAGAGCGGGTGTTTTTATTCCTCTTTTATAGCCGAGCTCAATCTTTTCTAATCTTTTCTCTGCGGAGATCAGGTCAGAGAGGATGAATTGTTCATAGATAGCCTTGAAGTCTTTTACTGGGTCGGCTTTATGATACGTTTCATCGAGAATTGTATCGGCAAAGTTTCTCAAAACAATAGCCAGTGCATCGGTATTTTTAAGCAAGGTCATAGAATTACTGCTGAGGAACTGATGGTCTTGGCTATCTTCTGCCATTGCAGGGAAGTCGATGAATTCTATATTAGCATAGATAGTGCTTTTCGGCTTATATATATCAGACAAGTGTTTTATACGTTCGTCAAAGACTTGCACGGTGCCCAAGTTTGGTTCGCTTTTTTGGTCATATAAGCTTGTATCTGCTTCGAGTTTAGTAAGAGCATTAAATATTGTTGTTTTTCCGGATTTAGGTAGTCCGCTTATTCCTATTTTCATTTTTCTTCCTTAGTGGTTTATTTAGTGGTATTCTTGATGTTTTTTTAACGAGGTAGAGTATTTCTGCGGGGGTAAGATAACGCCACATGCCAGTGGGAATATTATCTAAGGTGATATCTCCTATTTGTACACGTTTTAATTTTGTAACTTCGTGTCCCAGAGCTTCTATCATGCGTCTAATTTGTCTATTTCTACCTTCGGAGATGGTCATTTTTAGTTCGCAGTATTTATCGCCGACTTTTTTCATAAAGACTTGTGCAGGCAGTGTTATTTTACCATCGATGATTATACCATTACGCAGTTTTTGTACTTCTTCATGAGTAAGCATGGCATTTACATGGACAAAGTATGTCTTTTGCATCATATACTTTGGGTGTGTGATTTTGTATGCGAGGTCGCCGTCATTTGTGAGTAAAAGCAGTCCTTCCGAGGCATAGTCGAGCCTACCGACGGGATCGAGCTTTAGTGCAAATTCAGGTAAAAGCTTGTATATTGTTTTACGATCAAATTCATCTTTTTTTGTCACTATATAATTAGGCGGTTTATTTAAGAGGATAAAGATCTTTTCATTATCGGGTTTTACTCTTTTGTTTTTATAGAGTACTATATCTTCTTCGGGGTTTATTTGTTTTCCGAGGTCTGTGCAAATATCACCATTAACTTTGATATCTCCATTGAGTATAAATTCTTCGACTTTGCGTCGTGATCCTAATTGGCATTCAGCCAAAAACTTATTAATTCTCACCAGTTCTCCAATGTATTTTTAATAATATCATCAAAAAGATTACTTAATATCTTATTGATAGCCTCTTCTTCTGTTTTTTCGACATTAATATTATCAGAAGTGGGGTTATAAGTTCGAGTAAGAAGTAAGTTTTTGTTTGCATAAATCTCATTATTTAGTTTTAAATCGTAAAAAGTGACAGAAAAAAGTATTTGAATTTGATATTCTTCCACATTGCCCGCATTATCATACGAGAATATTCTTTTACGAAAGTCTAAAATTTCGCCTCTCAGCTCTGCATCAGGATTTTGGGTATTAATCTTCAGTCGCCCATCTTTCATAAAGGCGTTTACCAGGCTATTCTGAGCGTCTTGCCCAAGGGTGAATTCTACGGTTTTATTTTCAAAGGGCTGGACGAGAATAGTCTTCAAATGTGGGTATTCGCTGGTATAAACTGAATAAGAACATCCACTTAAAAATAGTAATAATAAAAACAAATAATAAATTCTCTTGACCATAGAATATAAAATAATAATAATAGTTTTAATGTCAAGAAATTGTTTTAATATCTGCTGAAAAAATAATCGCAGTGGCGTATTATTTATGTATCAATCACCCCCTTTGCGGTTATTTTATTATATCTCACACAAAAGATAATAATACGATAATACTTAGCTGAGCGATCAAATACGTACATTTTGTGTTTGATAAGAGACAAGCAAAGGTAAGATCGAAAAAAAGTATTGCCATATTATCCTGATAATTGCGACCGTAATAACAGGCGTTGGCTCTTCGCACAAATAGCTCTTGCTTTATTCTATCTGTCATATTTTGTGATTTACTAAAATTCTCTTAAAAAAGGTATTGACAATTTTTATCAGCTATGATAACTTTGTACCAATATGATAAAATGGAGTATATTATGAGAACCAAGCTTATTATTCTGTTTATCTTGCTCAGCGTGATGCTGTCGGCAAACCTGTATGGAATTAAAGAGATGAAGGCACGTCAGATTGAGCCACCTGGGGGGAGAGAGCTTTTTTTATCCAATCCAGAGGATGGCGGTTTGGTAATCTATACCACCATACCTAATTTACGTTTTGATTCAAATATGAACAGTATCGTAAAGATTGATGATATGTCATTGGACGGGAAGTACAAATTGTATTTAAAGCCTATGCGTAATCAGATTATCATTATCAAGTCGGTCGGTTATGTAGAGTGCCGTATCCAAATTAGTAATCTGCAAGCGCAAGAGGGCAGATACTATGCCTTAGAGGATATTAGCGAAGAAGCGGGAATAGGAAATTCCGTACCTGTGATCTTCAATGTCAAGCCTGCAGACGCAACTATCCTCGTAGGAGAAAAGACATTTAAATCTGGCGAGCCGCAGCCATTAGCCCTGGGTAGGCATCAGGTAAAGATAAGCAAAGAGGGCTATAAGAGTTTACAAGATGTGATTGAAGTAAGCGAAACGAGTATTTTATTTAACTATGATCTCAAGCAGATAGATGTTGTTTTGGTGACAGTTAGTAGCACGCCAGACGAGGCAGATATCTATGTCGATAATGTGAATAAAGGGAAGTCGCCACGTACTTTTTATATCTATCCTGGCACTTATAATGTCAAAATACATAAGGATAATTATCTGGAAGTAGCAGGGACCATTGAAGTGACAGAAAAAGGCACAAACTCATTCAGCTATCGCCTAACCAAGAACGCTGGATATTTGAGTATCAGTGTAAAGCCAACAAATGCTCAGGTTTATTTGAATAATGAATTAAAAAGTTCTTATAGCAAAATGGAATTGAGCCCTGGTTTTTATAAAATGGAGGTAAAGGCAGAATCTCATGTGAGCTTTACCGAAACAGTTGAAGTAAAACTTGGCGAGACGCTGACAAAATCAATCACCCTCACTCCCAAGTACGGAGAATTGATGTTCTTGGTAAATCCCAATACAGCGACTATTGAAATCTCACAAAAAGGCACGGTGATCAAAACTATCATTGGCTCCCAGATCATCAGAGACTTACTTGAAGGTGATTATGATATTATAGCTAATGCCAGCGGTTTTAAATCATATAAAGGGAAATTTAATATCAAAGACAAAGAGAGAACAGAACTCAATATCGAGATGCAAAAAGGCTCAGATGTTCCTGCTAATATGGTCTTAGTTGACGGTGGAACATTTCAGATGGGATCAACTGATTACAGCGATGAAAAACCAGTGCATCAGGTTACAGTCTCATCCTTCATTATCGGAAAATATGAGGTGACACAAAGAGAGTGGCAGGAAGTAATGGGCAATAATCCATCTTATTTTAAAGGTGATAATCGCCCTGTGGAGCAAGTTAGCTGGTACGATGCGGTCGAGTATTGTAATAAATTGAGTAAAAAAGAGGGATTGACACCTGCTTATACGATCAATGGCGATTATACGACTTGTAATTGGTCTGCCAATGGCTATCGCTTGCCCACAGAGGCTGAGTGGGAGTATGCAGCAAGAGGAGGAAACAAGTCTAAGGGTTATACATACTCAGGCTCAAATACTATAGGTAATGTAGCTTGGTACGATGTTAATTCTGATGATAGGACTCATGATGTAGGTACAAAAGCGCCTAATGAATTGGGCATTTATGATATGACGGGCAATGTATGGGAATGGTGTTGGGATTGGTATAGTAGTTCGTATTATAGCAGTAGCCCAGCCAATAATCCAACAGGACCAAGTAGTGGGTCCAGCCGTGTTAGTC
>Ga0208694_1002078_pt1 | contig 22226 bp, 12 predicted proteins | sample AD_UKC078_MetaG_FD_184442 | JGI IMG/M metagenome (GOLD analysis project Ga0208694, IMG submission 184442) | Active sludge microbial communities of municipal wastewater-treating anaerobic digesters from USA - AD_UKC078_MetaG (SPAdes) (version 2) | ecosystem: Engineered > Bioreactor > Anaerobic >...
ACATTCACAGTTGTTGACACTGCAACCAACCCAATTCAAGGAGCAACTATTGCAATTAACCAACAAACATTGACAACCAATGCTTCAGGTGTTGCAACAATTGACCTTGTAAACGGAACCTATGCCTATACAATATCTAAAGAGGGGTATGTTAATGTGACAGACAGCACAGTTGTTAGCGGAACAGAGGTTTCAATTGAAAAAACATTAACTCTTGCTGAATTTTTCCTAACGTTAGAAGCAAATCCTGCTGAAGGAGGCACTGTAAGCAGTGCAAGTGGAAGCTACCATATGGGAGACACTATCACAGTAACTGCCACACCCACAGCAGGATACAGATTTATCAATTGGACTAAAAATGAAGAAGTGATTAGCACATCGCCCCAGTTTACATACATAATGCCAAGCGAAGCGGTTACTCTAACAGCCAACTTCGAGCTTATACCAACTTACGCAGTAACATTCACAATCGTTAACGCTGCAAGTGACCCAATCGAAGACGCAACAATAGCAATTAATGGAGGAACGTTAACTACCAATGCTTCGGGTGTTGCAACAATTGAACTTGCAGACGGAACATATCATTACACAATCTCTAAAGCTGGTTATGATAATATAACAGACAGCACAGTTGTTAGCGGAACAGAGGTTTCAATTGAAAAAACATTAACTCTTGCTGAACTTACCTTAACGTTAGTAACAAATCCAACTGAAGGAGGCACTGTAAGCGGTGCAAGTGGAAGCTACCATATGGGAGACACTATCGTAGTAACAGCCACACCCACAGCAGGATACAGATTTATCAATTGGACTAAAGATGGAGAAGTGATTAGCGCTTCTCCCCAGTTTACATACATAATGCCAAGCGAAGCGGTTACTTTAATAGCCAACTTCGAGCTTATACCAACATACACAGTAACATTCACAATCGTTGACACTGCAAGTGACCCAATCGAAGACGCAACAATAGCAATTAATGGAGGAACGTTAACTACCAATGCTTCGGGTGTTGCAACAATTGAACTTGCAGACGGCACATATCATTACACAATCTCTAAAGCTGGTTATGATAATATAACAGACAGCACAGTTGTTAGCGGAACAGAGGTTTCAATTGAAAAAACATTAACTCTTGCTGAACTTACCTTAACGTTAGTAGCAAATCCAACTGAAGGAGGCACTGTAAGCGGTGCAAGTGGAAACTACCATATGGGAGATACCATCGTAGTAACAGCCACACCCACAGCAGGATACAGATTTATCAATTGGACTAAAGATGGAGAAGTGGTTAGCACTTCCCCCCTATTTACATATACAATGCCAAGCGAAACGGTTACTTTAATAGCCAACTTTGAACTTATACCAACATACACAGTAACATTCACAATTGTTGACGCTGCAAATAACCCAATCGAAGGCGCAACAATTTCAATCAATGCAGGAACATTAACTACTAATGCTTCGGGCGTAGCAACAATTGAACTTGCAGACGGTACATATCATTACACAATCTCTAAAGCTGGTTATGTTAACGCAACAGGTGACGCTGTAGTTAATGGAGAAGACCTTTCAATTAATGCAACGCTAAATCTAATAGAATATACTGTAACATTCACAGTTGTTGATGCTGCAAACGCTCCAATTGAAGGTGCAACTGTTGCAATTAACCAAGAGACATTGACAACCAATGCTTCCGGTGTTGCAACAATTGACCTTGTAAACGGAACGTATGCCTATACAATCTCTAAAGAGGGGTATGTTAATGTGACAGACAGCACAACTGTTAATGAAACAGAAGTTTCAATTGAAAAAACATTAACTCTTGCTGAACTTACCTTAACGTTAGTAGCAAATCCAACTGAAGGAGGCACTGTAAGCGGTGCAAGTGGATGCTACCATATGGGAGACACTATCGTAGTAACTGCCATACCCACAGCAGGATACAGATTTGTTAATTGGACTAAAGATGGAGAAGTGATTAGCACTAATCTCCAGTTTACATACACAATGCCAAGCGAAGATGTTACTTTAACAGCCAACTTTGAACTTATACCAACATACACCGTAACATTCACAGTTGTTGATACTAAAAGTGACCCTATCGAAGGCGCAACAGTTGCAATTAATGGAGGAACATTAACTACCAATGCTTCGGGTGTTGCAACAATTGAACTTGCAGACGGTACATATCCTTACACAATCTCAAAAGCTGGTTATAGTAATGTATTAGACAGCACAACTGTTAACGGAGAAGAGGTTTCAATTGAAAAAACATTAACTCTTGCCAAGTTTTTCCTAACGTTAGTTGCAAATCCAGCTGAGGGAGGAACTGTAAACGACGCAAGTGGAAGCTATCATATGGGAGATAATATCGTGGTAACAGCCACACCCGCAACAGGATACAAATTTATCAACTGGACTAAAGATGGAGAAGTGGTTGATATTTCTCCCCAGTTTACATACACAATGCCAAGCGAAGATGTTACTTTAACAGCCAACTTTGAACTTATACCAACTTACACCGTAAAATTCAAAGTTGTTGACGCTGCAAGTAGCCCAGTTCAAGGCGCAACAATTGTAATTAATCAACAAACAATAATCACTAATGCCTCTGGTATTGCAACAATTAAACTTAAAAACGGAACATATTCATATACAGTCACTAAGGCTGGATATGATGTTTTTGCAGGAAACACTAAAGTTAACGGAACTGATACTCAGGTTAATGTGACATTAACATTAAAACCTCAACAGTTTACTTTAACATTAATTGCAAACCCAGTAGAAGGAGGCACAGTAAACTTTGCAAGTAACAGCTATCATGCTGGCGATAATATCACAGTAATAGCCACCCCTGCGGAAGGATACAACTTCCTCAACTGGACTAAAGGAGGCAACGTAGTTAGCACTAATCCAGAGTTTATCTATACAATGCCAGCCAGCAATGTTACTTTAACAGCTAACTTCGAAACTATACCAACATATATAGTAACATTTACAGTTGTTGATGGTGCAAGCAGCCCAGTTCCAGACGCAACAGTTGCAATCAACGAAGTAATATTAACTACCGATTCTTCAGGTGTTGCAACAATTGAACTCGCAGATGGAACATATCCTTACACAATCGCTAAAGAAGGTTACATAGGAGTAGAAGGAAACGTTGTAGTTGAAGGAGCAAATATCTCAATTAATAAAACATTGATTTACAACGAGTTCACTCTAACGTTAATTGCAAATCCTGCTGATGGAGGTACTGTAAGCGGTAATGGCAACTATCAATTAGGTGATAGCATAACAGTGACAGCTACTCCAGCAGCCAATTTCATATTTGTTAACTGGACTAAAGATGGAATTGAAGTTAGTTCTGATGCCCAGTTCGTATATATAATGTCAGCCGAAGATGTTACTCTAACAGCAAACTTCGTGTCTGATTCATTGCATATTGTAAAATTCGCTGTAACCGATAGCGTAAATAATCCAATTAAAGGTGCAACTGTTTCAATTAACTCAGTCACATTGACAACCAATGCTTTGGGTATTGCATCAATAGCGCTTAAAAATGGAATTTATCCTTACACAATTGCTAAGACTGGTTATATTACTGTAACTGACAGCATTACGGTTAACGATGCAGGAACTACAATAAATGCAACTTTAACTCTGCAAGAGTTTACTTTAACATTAGTTGCCAATCCTGCAGAAGGAGGTACAGTAAACAACGTAAACAGTAGCTATCATTATAACGAAAGTGTTATATTGATTGCCACTCCTGCAGAAGGCTACAAATTCATAAACTGGACTAAAGAAGATGATGAAGTTAGCGCTAACGACGAGTTTACATATATAATGCCAGCTGAGGATGTTACTTTAACAGCGAATTTTGTCTCATCATCACTACATATTGTGAAATTCGCTGTTACAGATAGCGTAAATAGCCCAATTAAAGGTGCTACCGTTGCAATTAACAATAAAACATTAACTACTAATAGTTTAGGTATTGCATCAATACCACTTGAAAGCGGAACATATTCTTATACAATCGCTAAGGTCGGTTATATTGATGTGACTGATAACGTTGTGGTTAGCGCATCAGATATTACAATTAATGTAACTTTAACTCATCAAGAGTTTACTTTAACACTATTTGCTAATCCAGCCGAAGGAGGTACGGTGAGCGATGTAAACAGTAGCTATCATTATGGCAATAATATTACATTAATTGCCACTCCCACAGAAGGCTACAAATTCATTAACTGGACTAAAGAAAATAACATAGTTAACGTTAATCCAGAGTTTGTATATACAATGCCAGCCGAGGATGTTACCTTAACAGCTAACTTTGAGATTATACCAACATACGATGTAATATTCACAGTTGTTGATGCTACAAGCAACCCAATTGAAGGTGCAACAGTGGCAATTAATCAACAAACATTAACTACTAATGCTTCTGGTATTGCAACAATTGAACTCGCAGATGGAACATATCCCTACACAATCACTAAAGATGATTACATAGGAGTTGAGGGAAATGCTGTAGTTGAAGGAGCAGACATTTCAATTAATGAAACACTGATTTATAACGAGTTTACTTTAACATTAATTGCAAATCCTATTGAAGGCGGTACTGTAAACGAAGTTAATCCAACCTATCAGTTTGGTGATAGCGTTACAGTAATCGCTACTCCAGCAACCAATTTCAAATTTGTAAACTGGACAAAAGAAGAAGTTGAAGTTAGTCCTGACGCTCAGTTCGTATATATAATGCCAGCCGAAGATATTACTTTAACAGCCAACTTCGCACCCGACACATTGCATATTGTAAAATTCGTAATTAAAAATAGCGTAAATAGCCCAATTAAAGGTGCAAACATTGCAATTAACGAAGATACATTGACTACCAATGCTTTGGGTATTGCAACAATAGCGCTCGGTAATGGTGTTTATCCTTACACAATCTCTAAGGCTGGATATGTCACCGCAATTGATAATGTTGTGATTAGCGAAACAGATATCACAATTAATGTAACTTTAACTCATCAAGAGTTTACTTTAACACTATTGGCTAATCCTGCCGAAGGCGGTACGGTAAACGAAGTAAGCGGTAATTATCACATGGGCAACAGTATTACAGTTATTGCAACACCAGCCGAAGGTTACAACTTCGTTAATTGGACTAAAGGAGAAGAGGTGGTTAGCATTAACGAAGAGTTTGTATATACAATGCCAGCCGAAAATGTTACTCTAATAGCAAACTTCGAGGTTATAACCTATACAGTAACGTTCACAGTTAAGGATACAGCAAACTACCCAATCGAAGGTGCAACCATTGCAATTAACGAAAACACATTGACTACCAATGCTTTGGGTATTGCAACAATAGCGCTCGAAAACGGAACACATTCATACACAATCGCTAAGGCTGGTTATATTGATATGACTGATAGCGTTGTGGTTAACGAAACAGATACAACTGTAAATATAATATTAACACTTCAAGAGTTTACTTTAACACTAATTGCTAATCCAACCGAAGGCGGTACAGTAAACGTTGCAACAAACAACTACCACATGGGTGATAACGTTATAGTGAGCGTCACTCCCGCAGAAGGATACAACTTCGTCAACTGGACTAAGGGAGAGGAAGTAGTTAGCGCTAATCTATGGTTTGTATATACAATGCCAGCCGAAGATGTCACTCTAATAGCTAACTTCGAGGCTATAACATATACAGTAACGTTCACAGTTAAGGATGCTGCAAACACACCAATTGAAAGCGCAACAGTTTCAATTAACCAAGAAACGTTGACAACCAATGCTTCGGGTACTGCAACTATTGAACTTACAAACGGTACTTATCCTTACACAGTATCTAAAGCTGGTTATATTAATGCAACAGGAAACGCAGTAGTTAATGGAGCAAATCTTCCTGTCAATGTAACATTAAATCACGAAACGTTTACTCTAACGTTAATTGCAAACCCGGCTAATGGAGGCACTGTAAACAATGTAAGTGGTAACTATCAAGCAGGCGCTGAGATTACTGTAATCGCCACTCCAGCTGAAGGTTACAACTTTGTTAACTGGACTAAAGGCGGAGAAGTAGTTAGCGCTAATCCACAGTTTGTATATACAATGCCAAGCGAAGATGTTACTTTAACAGCTAACTTCGAGGCTATACCAACCTATACTGTAACATTCACAGTTACCGATAACGAAAACACCCCAATTCATGGCGCAACAGTTGCAATCAAACAACAAACATTAACCACTGACGATTTGGGCGTTGCGACAATAGAACTTGAAGACGGAACATATCCTTACACCGTCTCCAAAGTTGGTTATGTTAATGCAACAGGAGATGTTGTAGTTAACGGAGCAGATATCAACATAGTTGTTACTATGGAACCTGTTACATTTGCAATTACCTTCAACGCTGTACACAATGGAACATCATTGCAAGGGGTAATAATTAACGTCGATGGTGAAGTGTTAACAACTGACGAACAGGGTAATGCTACAATAGAACTAGTTAATGGAGACTACACTTACACTGCTACGAAAGAAGGTTATAGTAATTTAGAAGGTGAGTTTACGGTAAATGATGCTGAACAAACAATTACTCTAAATATGACTGGAATTGAAGGGTCGGCAGATAATTTTGTACGACTTTATCCCAACCCTGTTGAAAGCAAATTAACAATAGAGCGCAACAGCAGCGACGAAGTTGTTATTGAACTATACAACAGTGGTGGTGCATTAGTAGGTACAATCAAAACCGACAATGCAACAACTACTATAGACATTGAAATATTAGGTTCAGGTACTTACTTTGTAAAAATAGTTGGAACTAACAAAACTACAGTACATAAATTTATCAAGAGATAATCTTTATAAAATATCGATGTAACATATACATAGTCCAAAAGAGCGATATCGAAGTTTAGACTATAGTATATGTACAATCGGTATAAAATCATTCGACAGCAACACTTTTAAAACACTGATAATAAGCAAAGTAACCGTTTACAACTTTCCCTTTCCCAACCCCTTAATTGGCATGTCGTAACAGTCGAAAGAGCGAGGAATAATCAACTTCAACGTCATTGCAACACCCACGATATTTGAGCAGAATATTGCCAACATTATAGCTATTTGATATTTTATGGCAGTTACGGGCATACTTCCACCTAAAATCTGTCCTGTCATCATGCCCGGAAGTGAAACTAATCCAATGGTTAACATCGTGGCTACGATTGGACTCATAGCAGCCAAAATACTTTTTCTCACAAAAGGTTGTACAGCCCTGTTTCTGTCTGCTCCAAATGATATTGGTACCAAATAATCGCGCGTATTAGTCGATAACTCTCCGTAAAATCGCTCAACTGCGATTATATTCGATTTCATCGAATTTCCTAAAATCATTCCACCAATAGGTATTAGGTATTTAGCATCAAACAAGTCGCTTACTCCTACAATTAAGTAATTGAAATATAGAACAATAGTAACTGTTGGAACAAATGTTGCTAAAATTACAGGATATATAAATCTTCGCAATGGGATTTTAGTTTGTGTAATTGACTGATAAACAGCAATAAAAATCATCACAACCAAATACAAAAAATTAACCCAAGGTATGTTCCATTCAAAAATATAGTGCAGGTAAACTCCAACAAAAGCAAGTTGCGCAATCATTCGTATAGCAGCAACTACATAAGGCTTAAACTGCTTTAAATCAAACAAATAGTTTATTAAAAAAACAGGTATAAGCAACAGTAATGCCCAAATCATTCCTATATACGTAATGTCTGATGCTCCCATGGTTTAGCTTAGTTTTATTGAAATGAAATTAGGATTTTCGCGCCAAACCGTATCATGCGAACTTATTATAGCTGTCTGTTTCGATTTGGCAACCATATCAACAACCGTTTGTTTGTTTTTTATATCGAGACCCGATGTAATTTCATCGAATAGCCACAATGGTTTGTCTAACACCTTACAAATCAGAAATAACAATCTTTGACGCTCGCCACCAGAGAGATCTTCACTCAGTTTTGTAAATATTTCGGGTTGTAAATTCAGTTGTGGTAACATTTCTGTTAATTGCTGCATGGGATTTTCTATCCTAGCGTTTGCTGGATACGAAAAAACCTCACCTAAAGCCTCTTTCACAATTCCTGAATGTAAATCGGCATGTTGATTTATATAGCTGATTGATTTTCTGATATTTCTGAAATCACTTTTTTTAGCAACCTTTCCATCGAAAAATATTTCTCCTGATGTTGGTACAGCAAAACCAAATAAGATTCTTAACAGTGATGTTTTCCCTGTACCCGAAGGCCAGTCCAACAGATATTTACATCCTTCAGAAATATCAACGGACAGATTATTAATTATAACCCGTCCATTGACTTCGTAGCGTAAACCATCAATTTTTACGTGCATTTTAGCTACTCAGATTTTTCTGTAGGAACTAAAAACTTATCGCCTGTTTGGTCGATAATTGTTTTTTTCCACTCATCGGGGTAATCAAGTTGCTTTAATCCTTTTGGAAATCCATAAGGCGTGCGTATAAACTCGCCGTCTTTTTCCTGTTTTATATTCCCATCTAAATATTTAACCAACAAGAAGTTACTGAAGTTTTTCCAGTCGTTTACCAATGCATTTGCCATGTTGTGCGAAAAATCGGTAATAAACTCGACTGCCTTTTCGGGGTTGTCTTTATACAGGCTCATTGCTCCTGCGTCTATTGCGGGTACGTATGCTTTATATTTTTCTGCATATTCGTTTTGTTTCTTACGAATATCGACAATTACTCTGTCATAAAACAGATATGAAAAATGAGAAACCCGGTTAAATACCCAAAATGCAGAATTATCTGAATATGTTAAAATATCACCGTTCCCCTCAGCGTAGGGATGTGGAACACTTGACATTCCACAATAGAAAGGCGTGTGAACAGTGTGATTTGCATCATCTAAACCATACCAAAACAGACCTCCGATGTGATTTGGCAACCAGCTTCGCATTTGAGCAACCCACGAAAAAGCGGTTTGTTGAGTTGCTGTAACACGTTCGTGAAAATACTCCTTGTCGTTATACTTCCAAGTCATTGGTCTCCAACGATATGGAAGTCCATGTGGTCCTGCTCCAATATCTTTTGACATATCCAATTCGGTGCCTTGCAGATAATCGCCCATTGCTGCGGTTAAATCTTGGTAACTCAGTTTGCGATTTGGCTTTACAAATAGCGGCATTGCTCCTGATTTCGCTTTTCCTGTAGCATAATCCCAATACTGCTGCATATCGTCACAAACACGATTGTAGAATGCCCAAACACGTAGTTCACAAAAGCGTGCAGCGCCAAAGTCCAATGGGGCATAGGCTTCGCAAAAACTAAAATCGGCGTCATTACCAGAATAGTATCCTTTGCTGCGCGCAAAATCAATCACATCGTGCGCATAAACAACCTCAACCGAAGGACTATTGATTTTATCCATATTGTTGGAACTGATCGACTTAACTCCATCCTCAAGAGGAAACGTTGTTATTCGTGCTTGATTAGCATGCGCACATACATAACCGTCAGGTACGCGCATTGCAACCCACACAGTTCCTTTGTTAGCATTATATTTTACCTTTGTCTTTTTGTCGATTTTTAAATCTGTACCTTTGCCCATAATCTCCATTATCCAAACCTCGTTTGGATCGCCAATTGAGTAGGATTCTCCGCTACTGCGATATCCATATTCTGCTGTTAATTCGGCAATTACCTTAATAGCTTCGCGCGCTGTTTTAGAACGCTGCAACGCCAGAAACATAATGCTGCCCCAATCAACAATTCCAGTTGTATCTTCTAGTTCTGAACGTCCTCCAAACGTGGTCTCCCCTATTGATACCTGATACTCGTTCATAAAACCAATAACTTGATAAGTCTCTTTGGCTTGCACAATTTGACCTAAAGGTTTGTTTGAACTGCGATCGTATATAGTTATCATTGTCCCATCTGACCACACACCGCGCGGTTTGAAGTAAAGATTTCCATAACGAATATGCGAATCTCCAATATAGGTGGTCATTGTTGAGCCATCAACTGAAGCTCCCCTTGAAACCAAATAACTTGTACAGGGAAAAGAATTGAATGTTAAAATAAATAGAGAAATGAAAATTAACAGTGTTCGTTTCATATGACTTAAAATTGAATAAATATTACAAAACAATTACTTTCAGACTATTACGAACATATTTGCCGTACTAATCTGTAATGCTAATTTCTTACAAATTATGCTGATTTTTAATTGAATCTTACATTCCTTTAACGTACTGCGTACGTAAGCTATCAACAACATGACCTAACGACTTCAACGCATTTGCCGATTTAAAAACATCGGTGCGAGCTTTTAAAACTGTTGTACGATCATCGGGATCTGTAAGTGTTTCAATGTGAGAATATACAACATCGAAACTTTCGTAAACTGCCGAAACCTTACGAATATCTATCAACAACCTATTTACCATTTCTATATTATGATAACTTTCAAGGAGTTGAATTAGTGAGCTTAGGCTAATTTTTTGATCAATTATTCTATCAATTAAATCATCATTACCATTTCGTTTGCTGTCAACAGATTTTACAGCCAAATAAAGCCCTTCTATCCATCCACCTGCAAGAATAATAGCGGCTGTTTCCGGTCGCCCATTCTCTTTTAAATAAATATCACTATTCATAAACGATTCAGTAATAATTTCCATAATCGAATCACGATTATTAATATTTGCTTCAAGTCTTTGAATAATTTTTTCATCAATGGCATTTAGTACTCCAAGATCTTGAGCCATAATCTTTGATACGCTCATGTATTGAATTGCAATTTGAGTTTGGTCAAACATGCTGGCATAACTCAAATCAGCGCTGTATATGCCTAAGTTTAAGGCTTTTTGCAATGTCGTAGTATATTTTGAATAGTTGTCAGTTTCGTTTAATAAATTTTCGTTAAATTGTACTCCCGAACGCTTTATAAGCATTGCCGTTTCGATTGGCGATGGCAACGAGTAAAAGATTTGTTTTGCCTTATTAAAGTCTTGATTTATCTTGTCAAGCTCATCTGCCTCTTGCTCAGTTAATGATTTTTCAACCTTTTTTGATTGATCTGCACCGCAAGAAATCCATAACATTGAAGCTAAAAATATTATGAATACATTATACTGTAATCTCATGTTTAGGTGTTATTTAAGTGATAAATTTAACTCTCAAAGATACAAAATTTATATAAATGTTATTATAGTATCTGGCGTAAAAGTACGTATTAAAAAGCAATATTCAAATACTTTACTAACTATTTGATACCAATTGTAATTTTATAATGTTCCAATCTTTATAAAATTTTACAATGGTAAATACCGATAATACAGACACATAGTCCAAAAGAGCGATAGCAAAGTTTGGACTATAGTAGCTGTCCAATCTGTATGACACACAAAAGCATGATTATGAAACATCATAAACTTAAGCATAAAACTTATAATCAAATAAAATACAGAACTTAACAAAACACAAAATCACACTTTTAAAATAAAAGGATAAAGTCAACAGCTATTCAAAGTTAGAGAAATGTTTTATAAACTGCGCACGTTCGTATATCGTAGGATCTGATATCTGTTTGTAACTCATCATTCCTCTGAAATCTGAAATTTTGTCGAACTTTTTAGACTCCATCCATTTACTTATTCCGTTAATTATTTCGGAAATGGTTGAAATGCCATTTTTATAAATTACAGAACATAGTTGAACAGTTGTTGCTCCTGCCAATAAATACTTTATTGCTGTTTCCTTGTCATGAACTCCTGTACTTGCCGATATTTCTAAACCTTTTACTTTATCGGTCAAAAGAGCCAACCAACGAATTACTTTTCGCGATTCCGATGAATGACTAAATATTTCAGCCGCTGTAAGTTTAAGATTATTTACGTCAATATCAGGTTCATAAAACCTATTAAAAATAGTTATAGCTGATATTCCATTGGCATTTAATCGGTTAGCTAAATGGGTTAAATTTGTAAAGTTATTTCCGAGTTTGAATATCAAAGGGATTTTTGTATTTTCTTTTAGCGATTTTAGCAGATCAAAATATGTCTGCTCATATTCCGATGAGAGCTTATTTTTGTCAATTGGCAGAAAATAGACGTTCACCTCTAATGCATCAGCGCCAGCGCTTTCAATATTTTTTGCAAAAGTTACCCATTTTGTGCTGTTTTGGCAATTTATGCTTGCTATGATGGGTATATCGGTTTTTGCTTTAGCCTCTTTAATCAAATTAATATAGGTGTTGATGTTGTTACTTTTGATGTATTCGGCAATATAGTCTTCAGCCCCTGGGTATGTGCTATGTTTAAGGGTACTATTTACATCGTGAATTATTTGCTCTTCAAACAAACTTTTAAGGACAACGGCACCAGCTCCTTTTTGAGCTATCTCTTGGATTTTGTCAACGCTGTTTGTTAATCCGCTTGATCCCACAATAATAGGATTTTTAAGTTTTAATCCCGCAAACGTTGTTTCTAAATTAGGCATATCGTAGTTAATTTTAATTATTAGAATCTATTTTCTTTTAGTTGTAGTCTCTTTCGCCAAATATTGAGCTACCTACCCTCACCATTGTGCTACCACGTTTTATTGCCAACAAAAAATCAGATGACATTCCCATGCTTAATTCTTTAAAATCTGGTAGTTGGTCTCCATGTTTGAGTTTTATCAAATCGAACAGACTTTTTAAAGTATCAAACTCTTTTTTTACTACTGATTCGTCATCGGTATAAGTGGACATCCCCATAAGTCCTTTAATAGAGACATTTGGACTATTTATATTTTTCGATTGTTCGAAAAAAATCTTTATCTCTTCCGTACTAAATCCAAATTTATGTTCTTCTTGAGCTATATGCACTTGCAAAAGTATGGATATTGTTTTGTTTGCTTTTGCTGCTTCTTTTTGAATTTGATTTAGAAGTCGTTCACTATCTACCGAGTGTATTAAGTGAACAAAAGGTATTAGATATTTGACTTTATTTCGCTGCAAGTGCCCAATCATATGCCATCTGATATCTGCTGGCAGCAGTGGTTGTTTTGCAATTAGCTCTTGTACTTTATTTTCCGCAAAGTCCTTTATACCTGCATTGTACGCTTCGAAAATCATCTCTACAGAATGCGTTTTCGAAACTGCAACCAGTGTAACATGCCCTGGTAATTGTGATAGAATGGTTTGTATATTTTGTTTTATCATTTTAGAACTATTGTGGGTACCTTAACTCATATCCAACCCCATGAACATTTTCAAGAATAACCTTAGGGTCATCTTTCAGATATTTACGTAATTTAGTAATAAAAACGTCGAGACTACGACCATTGAAATAGTCATTTGATCCCCAAATGGAAATTAATATGTCGTCTCGTTTAACAAGTTTGCCGACATTTATACACAGCATTTGCAGTATATCGGCTTCACGCCTTGTCATTCTGCGGATGTTAGAACCTCGTGTAAGAGTAAGGTTTTTATAATCAAAGTGGTATTTCCCGATTTGAAAACTGTCTGAAATATTGGCTTCCGCAGATGTGTGTCGTTTTAATACTGCTTTAATGCGCCATATAAGTAGCTCTCTATCATATGGTTTAGTAAGATAATCGTCTGCTCCGATTGTAAATCCTTGAATCTCATCTGACTTTAATGTTCGTGCTGTTAGAAATATTATGGGCACTTCTTCATCTACGGCTTTTATCTGTTTCGCAAGATGAAAGCCATCTTTTCCCGGAAGCATTATATCAAGTAAAAGCAAATCATAACTTCCCTCGCGATATGCTCGTATTCCTTGTTCAGCATCAATAACATGATCAGCTTCAAATCCTTCATCTTCTAAAATATCAACAAGCATTACTCCTTCGGGAAGGCTATCTTCAACTATCAATATCTTTGTTTTTTTTGTCATAATAAAGGGCTTTAGTTATATCGTATCTCTTTTAAAATAAGTACAATATGAATTTTAGAATCAAGTTTATTTTACTAAAATGGTTTTAACATACTGCTTTCAGCTATCAAATATACATTTTCTCTTTGAAAAATTCTTGATTAATGACTTTTATAATACTTTTTAAATCTTGACTAAATATGTTTTCAATGTGGCGAACAAAATTTCTGCAAGATACAACATACGTTTTTATTGCAAAACAATTGAATATCAAACTAAGAGATAAATATACGAAATTTCTACCTTAGTTGAAACTGTTAAATAGTGAAAAATTGTATGTCGCTTTAATTGTATATGCCTAAAAAAAGAGGCTGCTAACATAAATAATGCACTGAATATAAAACAAGTATAACAAAAGGCATAAACTTATTTTCGGTTCTAACACCAAAAATAATTAGCGCTAAATGAACAAAGCTGTTGATGCATAAAAATTGAATTGCGACCAAACTTTACCTCCAACATAATTGCAAACAGCTATGTAAGAAATCAAATAAATCATTTTGAAGATATTAATGCATTAGCCCTTTCTATTTGGTTTGGATATAAATCAATTGGCACATTGTCTTTTCCTAAAGCATTTCTAACAATATATCTGGCACAACTGTGTTTTTCGCCACCCATACAATACTTCTTTTTATAAATCTGGGCAATTGCAGGCATATCTTTCAACTTATCATTGAAAAATGGGCATCCTGGCAAACATTCACATTCTAACATATGACTTTTCTTTTATATTAATACTCTATACAGTTTTTATATTGTTCTATCTTTTCTTTAGTTCCTTGTAAAAACTCTTCTAATTCGACTATATTTCAATTATCTAACACGAGGGCTATTACGCTCCAAATATAAAATTATTTACTAATAAATTCTCTCTATTTTTCATTTATTTTTTCACCTACCTTCGAACCACCTGTAATTTATACGTTTATCAGAATAACAGCAATTTTAATTATTCGTCCTACTAAAACAGTAAAACAACTAAAGTCACCTTAAACAAAATAAAATAGACTGTCTAACGTACACAGTTATACCAATTGTAATTTAAAAATTGTCCAATATTTTTTAAATTTCACAAATGTTTACCCCAAACTCCGCACGAAGCAGAGTTAAGGGGCAAATACCGATGTTACAGACACGTAGTCCAAACATCACTATCGTTTGTTTGGACTATAGTAGCTGTCTAATCGGTATTAGGCTCTAATCTGATGGGTTGAAAAAATAGTTTCATTAAAGAACAGACCGAAAGAGAATTATCATTATTTTTGCAAAAAAGGAAACTAAGAGAGTTCAAAAAATGATTGTAGAAAACATCAAAGAAGCGCAGAGGGTTAAGACGACATTTTTAATCATTCCTGCCGTGTTTGCGTTAGTAGCCATAATAGTATTGTTTCTTGAATTAAAGAATGGATACTTAATGATAGGAGTACTGGCAGCTGTAGTGGGTGTTATAATTATTGCCCTAAGCTTAATGCAGTATCGATATTTTTGTTGCGAAATCTCTCAAAATTTATTACAGTTTAAATTTCACGGAGTTGGACCATTTAACAAAGAGTTTAAAACGTATCAAATGAAACCCGAACTGTTTAGAGGGTATAAAATAAAAAAAACAATGTTTGGTTTAGTCCCGAAAATCACAATTTACGTAATCGTACGCGGAGAAATTGCAAAATATCCGGAAATTAGCATCTCTGCTCTCACTAAGGCTCAGCGCGAGGCGTTAGAACAAGGGCTAACTTATCTCGCAAATATCAATAAAGAAATTAGTTAAAACACTTTTGAGACCCCGCATAACACTCTCAACAATAATAAATAAAATAATTGCTTACATCAGACATATAATAATAAGATTGTCAATTGTAAACATTGCATTTATTATTCTCATCTGCGTTCCTAAAACTGCAATACCTCAATCGTACAAATATCCAAAAGAACTTGACCTTAAATTAGAAAAAGTGCTAAATTTTGATTTTTCAAATACATATTACCAGCCATCTGATAACCTAAAAAATATAAACTCACCATTAGATTTATTGCCAATAAGTAATCAAATCATTCTAAAAACACTTTTTTACACACACCCTGAAAAGCTACGCGCAGAGTATGAAATCAATACTAATCTATTGGAAAAAATTGAAAAACTTGAAAACAAGTCAGCAGAGTGGGGATATGTTAAAACTCGCTTACTGATAAACAAAACTATAATACACTTTTTTAACGAAGAGTATTTTTCTGCTTTATGGTCAGCATATCGAGCTAATAGCCTGTTTTCTGAAACTTTTTATAAATATCCAAATTATCCGCCACTGCACGCTTTAGCTGCTATTTATAATTTAGGGATTAAGTTCGTTATCGAAAACAACTCATTTTTAGAATATTTTATATCAAAACCATTTAAAACAAATAGTAATTTACTAAAAGTTAGTTGGTCGGAATCAGAAAAACCTATTTTAGATGCCATCATCTATGATCTTTTAAGCGAGAATAGTAAAAGCATAACAGATATCAACACTAAAACCGAAACTGAAAAGTTAACATATTCACTGTATTACCTAAATATGGGGCTTCCCCAAAAAGCAATAGAAATTACAAATTGCAATTCATTAAATAATAGCCCTTTAGATAATTACATCAAGGGCTGGGCAAACCTTACACTTGGCAATTATAAGCTCGCTGAACAGCAATTCAATAAACACATTGAAAATCCCGAAAACATTGTATTTAAACGAGCATCACTTTTGGGATTATATTACATTGAAATAATCAACGGTTCAAAATCATCATCAACCATATATCTAAACAGACTATCGCAAATGCCCAAAAGCAATATTTTTCGGGATAAAATAGCAGAAAGAGAAATTAAAACAGAACATCATCCCAAACTATTGAAAGCAAGGCTACTATTTGATGCTAAGCTTTATAGTGAAGCTAAAAGCGAATTAAATTCGATAGATATCAAAAAGTTACCTCCTGAATTTAAACTCGAATATTACTACAGGTATGGGAGAATTTTATTTCAATTAAAAGATTATGATAACTCCTTAGAAAAATATCAAAAAGCCCTTGAACCCGATAAGCCCGAAAAAAGTTATTATAAAGCTCAGTCCGCACTTGATTGTGGTAGAATCTATATAATTAAAGGTGATGTTAAAAAAGCACGTATTTACCTCAATCAAAGCATTCTATATGCAAAAAAAAGCAACAGGAAAGATATTGAAAATGAGGCAAAATCAGAATTAGACAAGTTATAAATAGAGAAATTTTTGAGATACTTATTTGTTCATTTAGATTTATACAATATATTTGTATTACTTTTGGGAATGTTTATACACCATAGGCGTATGTAACATCAATTAATAGTTGGACTAAGCCGTACATACATTTATTTATGGTATATTTGCATCTCAATCAATATGTAACACACAAAAATTAGTAACTAAAACAATATAAAACAGTAAAATTTATGAGGAATAAGTTCGTATTAGCGATATCAGTACTTATGTTTGCATTGATGTTCGTATCTTGTAAATCGTCAGAGTGCCCCGCCTATTCACAAAATAAGGAGGTTAAGGTAGTCCAAGAACAATAAAAGAGGTAATAGTTGTACGGAATAGTATTTTAATTAAAACAGTTTGTTTTACATATATATCGTCAGCTATAAGCCATAATAATATCTTATTGTTCTCCTTTGTTATCAGAATTGTAAATAAAATTATATTTATTTATAAGTTTGGCGCAGTAGGAATAAATTAACATTTTATTAAGAAAATTAACTCTTTGTGTTCGTTATTCGTTAAATTATTTCTATCTTGCCACACAATTTAGAAAAATATTTATCAGACAATAAACCGAATGTTTATGAGAACTAAACACTTACTAATGTTATTTGCGGCTGCAATAGCCGGGGGTATTACCCTAAATTATACTAATACAGCAACTTACGAACGAGCCTATGCACCTCAAGATGCTGTAAAAGAGATGTACTCAGCCGATCAGTTTCAGGAATGGTTGTATCAAATGAAAATAAATCAGGATACACACAACATAAGCCCTGAAATGATTGCTAAAGTCAATGAAGAGATGAAACAATTCATGACCAAATCTGAAAACCACCAAGGATTTAATTGGGTCGAAGAGGGTCCGAATAATGTTGGTGGACGTACACGATCTATATTGATTGATAAAGACAATCCAAATGTTATTTGGGCAGGGTCTGTGTCAGGGGGGATATGGAAATCAACAACTAATGGTCAAGACTGGTCTAAAGTTGACTATTCAGTCACCGACGGATACACCCCAAAATCTGTATCGTCAATAGCTCAAACAGCCGACGGAACAATATATTTCGGAACAGGCGAGCCATTCGACAAACATTTTATTTCCACTGGCACAGATAATGATTTTTTTACAGGATCAGTTCTGGAGGTACCTTTAATAAAAGGTGGTGGAATTTTTAAACAACAAGGTGATACTTTTGTCAGATTAGAATCAACCTCTCCGAGTAATTCAGCTAATTTTTATGGAACAAGAAGGATTGTGGCACACCCTACAAATGCAAACATATTGTTAGCTGCAACAACAACTGGCTTGTGGGAAACCACCAATGGTGGAAAAACTTGGACAAAAGCTATTAATGTTGAAGGTCAATCGTGGGATGTTGCAATGGGCTCCGATGGTACTGTTATAGCAAATATATATGATAAAACTTATATTCGTTTGCCCAATGCTAACACTTTTGAATCTGTTACAGGTACCGAACAGGGACAACTGCCCCAAATTGTTGGAAGATATGTATATCAGATATTAAAGAGCGACCCCACATGTATTTTTGTTTCAATCTCCGATAATACGGGTGATTTAGAGGGTGTATTTAGAACTATCAATAAGGGACAAACATGGGAAAAAATTGGTTTTGGACACAGCAGTCAATTCGTTCCTTTTGGTAAAACAGAAAAAACGGGTATTTTTGCACACTCTTTACTAGCTTTATCTAAAAATATAGTTCTTATTGCTGGAGTTGATGTATGGCAAGGTAGTGGTGTTGAAGGTTCACATGCTTTTGAATGGAACAAAGTATTATACTCTGTGGGAGAAGGAGAGCATCCACAATATATTCACTCAGGCATTCATGATTTTGTAGTGAATCCATCTGGAACTTTTATATTCGCCGCAACTGACGGCGGAATTTATAGAATAGGTGGTGGTAGTGTCCGACCTTTAAATACTTATTATCGCACAACTTTATGCTATAGTGCAGATATCAATAATGAAGGAGTTATTATTGTTGGAACTCAAGATAATGGCACTTACTTGATTGAACATAATTTACCTGGTTCACAGTATCAATATGGAAGGAAAATCCAAGGGGGTAATGGTACAGAATGTTTATTCTCCAGCCTAAGCGATAATGTTATAATTTCTTCATATGAGAAAGGAAATATGCAGCGATCTAACACTGGTGGTGATGATTTTTACCATTTCTGGTCTTCAAAAATGATCTCTGACAATGGTTGGAATTCAGATTATTTAATTTGGGAAGGGAGAAATGCCGCATGGAAAGCACCAGTCGCTTTATGGGAGTGTGATGACTTTTCACACATAAGAATTGATACATCAAGAGTTATGGCTCTAATGCCATACGTAGCTGGCAAAATTTATCATATTCAGTCTGCCAATGTAGGTGGTCAAATGATCTGGTGGACACCTGATCGAGACTATGAGGTAGGTGACACAATATCATTTCTTGATCCTTATCAAGCAGTATTTCTCTTTGGTATGGGTAACAGAATATGGTACACTAAAAAAGCTCTGAACTTCAGTCCTACAGGACGTTTTGACTGGTGGGATATTTATAACAGAACTTCTGTTGACAATATTGTATCCTCGGTTCCAGCAACCCGTTTTGTCGCAGTTGCTTTTTCACCAGACGGTGACATTGCCTATGGAGCTACCGAGCCAAATCATCAAGATTCTACAATAATTTATAGAATTTCGAATTTGCACGCTTGCGTAAAACCCAGACATGCTGCGTTTACCGCTTACCATGCAGTTCAAGACTCAGCTATCTCAAGAATAACTCAAGTTCAAAGAATCGGAACTGTTAAAGGACGATATATTTCAAGCTTAGAAACTGACCCCAAAAAACCAGAAGTTTTGATTGTTACAATGGGACAATACGGTAACGAAGAACACGTATATATTGCAAAACACGCCGCTACCACCAGTAGCACAGTGTGGGATGACAACTTCGTTTCAATCCAAAGCAACCTTCCAAAAATGCCAGTTTATTCAGCATGTATTAACAAAAATCCAAATGTAAAAAATCAGTTACTTATTGGAACAGAACATGGTGTGTTCATTACAGACAACTATTTAAGTTCGAACGTAACTTGGCAGGAGGGTAACAATGGATTAGGACACTATCCTGTACTTAGTATTAAACAAAGATATAATGAAAGAAGAATATCAGGAACGTATTCCTATGGAACATTTATTATTGCAACATACGGACGTGGAGTATTTACCGATACGACATACCAGTACTCATTCACTAACATTGAGGGTCCAATAATTAGCGATTACGACTCATCAACAGGAAATTCTTTAAGTATGAAACTGTTCCCAAATCCAGCCAGCGTTATTGCAAATGTTAGCGTTTCTGTTGATAGAAGATCGGTTATTGAAATGGTTGTTTACGATTTAACAGGCAAATTAGTTTATAGCCACAAAACTCCAAAACTTGAAGCTGGAACATATGATTTGAGCATACCCGTTTCTGAATTTGAACAAGGAACATATTTAGTTCAGTGCATTTCAGGCAACACAAGAAAAACAGAAAAATTGTTAGTAAAATAATTCTTTTCATTACATTAGTTTAAGGGCACTCAAAACGGGTGCCTTTTTTTTGCCTTAATACAGAGATAGATAGAACTTATTATCCCTTTAAAAAACCTTTATGTGCTTTACGTTTTGATAAATCAAAAATAATTCGTTAATTTTGTTTAATAATTAACATAAATAATAACACATATGGCAACAATAAAAGTAGGTATCAATGGATTTGGCCGAATTGGACGTAACGTGTTCAAAATCATGGTCGAGCAAAAAGGATTTGACATTGTAGGTATTAATGACCTCACAAGCACTAAAATTTTAGCACACTTGCTTAAATACGACTCTACTCAAGGTAAATTTAACGGTACGGTAGATTTCGATGAGAGCAACATAATTGTAAATGGAGTAAAAATTCCTGTATCGGCAGAGAGATCTCCTTCACAAATTAAATGGGCTAAAACTCCTGATATAGTAATTGAAGCAACAGGTGTTTTCCGCTCAAAAGAGAGTCCTAAAGGGGGTTATGGCGACCATATCAAAGCAGGTGCAAAAAAGGTAATACTAACTGTTCCAGCAGCTGACACAATTGACAGAATGATTGTTGTAGGCGTAAACGATTCAGAGTTAAAGTCAACTGATCAATGTATTTCAAATGCATCATGTACAACTAACTGCTTGGCTCCGATCGTTAAAATATTACATGATAACTTCGGCGTTGAATTGGGATATATGAACACTATTCACGCCTATACTAACGATCAAATGATATTAGATGCTCCGCACTCTGATTTAAGAAGAGCACGCTCGGCAGCTGTTTCTCAAATACCAACTACAACAGGTGCAGCCAAGGCTGTAGGCAAAATTATACCTGAACTAAATGGTAAAATTGACGGTCTTTCAATTCGCGTTCCAACCCCAACAGGTTCATTGTGCGACTTTACCGCAACACTGAAAAAAGAGGTAACAAAAGAAGAGATTAATGCAGCAATAAAAAAAGCCGCTGAAGGTCCAATGAAAGGAATCGTTGAATATACCGAAGACGAGATTGTCTCATGCGACATTATTCACAACACACACAGTTCGATATTCGATTCAAAACTAACCATGGTTAACGGCAAAATGATTAAAGTTATAGCGTGGTATGATAACGAATGGGGATATTCAAACAGAGTTGTAGATTTGGCTAGATTAGCTTTTAAATAGAAAGTACAAGTCTATATAAAGCCCGGCATTAATGTCGGGCTTATTTTTGTAAGTCAAAACCTCATTCATAATGCTAAAATACGAGCATTATCACAAAAAATTCTCTCATTTTCATAATTTATACGAAATCCACAAGTAAAAAAGGTATTTTTGTAACTGAAACAATATCTTTA
>Ga0208694_1002080_pt1 | contig 22181 bp, 5 predicted proteins | sample AD_UKC078_MetaG_FD_184442 | JGI IMG/M metagenome (GOLD analysis project Ga0208694, IMG submission 184442) | Active sludge microbial communities of municipal wastewater-treating anaerobic digesters from USA - AD_UKC078_MetaG (SPAdes) (version 2) | ecosystem: Engineered > Bioreactor > Anaerobic >...
GCATGCGCGGCATCGCCCCGCAGTTCGAGCGTGCCCTGCGCAAGCGTGAGCGCGGCAGCGACGGTGGCGTCGGGACCGAACGCGAGTTGCGTACCGTCGGTGGTGGTGATATTCAGTCCGTCCGGGGCGGTGAGCGCGGTTTTCAGCGTATGCGCGCCTGCGAGCACGGAGACGGTCGAGGGCTCGCCGGCATTGGCAAAGGTCAATCCGCCGTTGCCGCCGAGGGTATAGCCATAGGTGTCGTTGTTGAAGGTCAGTCCGCCGACAGTGTAGCCTGCGCCCGTGTCGACAGTCGCGTGATTGGTGATGGCGAGACCGAAGAGCGGTACGATGCCCGCACCGTTTGGTGCCGTGCCGCTATCCCAATTCGCGCCGGAGGCCCACGCGCCGCCTTCCGGATGTGTCCAAACGACAGAGGTACCGCCCGACGTGCTGGTGATGGTGAGAGTCACGCGGCGGTTGGCGGCATCATCGGCGAAGGCGTAGTTCACACCGGTCTGCGGGTTGCCGATCGACAGTCGTGTTACGTCGCCGCCGAGCGTGCCCTGGTAGGTGAAGAGCGTGTAGGTGCCGGGTTCAGCAAAGTCGCGGCCGGAGTTGACGTAAAACAGGTTGATCGCGGTATTGTTGAGCGTCAGGCCGTCCGCGGCGGTTACATGGAGGATGTCGTTGGCACCGGGACCGAAGTCGACATCCAAGGCACCGGCGGCACCCGGTGTGCCGAGCGTCAGTGCTTGAAGGGTCTGGGTCTTGACCGTGCGGCTGCCGAAGCTCAATGCGCATGCGCCGACAGCGAGCGCGTCTGAAGCGGGCAGTTCGCCTTCAATGCAAAGAGCGCCGAGACCGTCAACTGCGGTGATGCTGGGGCCGGTGAACCCGTCGGCAAAAGCGATGGTGTTGAGGATCAAGATACCGTCGGCCGGGCCGGCGAGTGCGATACCGCGGTGCAGCGTGAGGGTACCCGCGAACATGGCCGATCCGGCTGTCATGCCGAGTGTCACGCTGGCGCCTGCGTCGGCGACCTCAATGTCGTGGCCGATCCAGCGGCCGTTACCGGCCGCGATCAGCGCGAGTGAATCGGAGGGAGCGGTGCCGCTGTCGCCGATGATCACGGCGTCGGTCAGCGGGTTATAGCCCAGCGAGCCGCCGGTGCCGGAGTAGGTGCGCCCGTTGAAGGGGTTGCTCCAATTAGCCAACGTGCCCCAATCGTCTTCGGCGAGGATCAGCGTGCCATTGCGCAACGTGGTGCGTCCGCGGTAGGCGCGGCTTTCAGCGGTATCGCGGCCACCCGAACGGAGTTCTAGCGCACCGGGACCCGTTTTGAGCAGTACAGTTTGGCTGACGCGTATGCCGCCGCTGCCGGAAAACGAAAGGATCTGACGCAACGAGAGGGTGTCCTCCGCGCCGATATCAATTAAAGCGATGTCGCTGTGGGCTTGCGACCAATCCGTGACGGTGATGAGTCCGCCGCCGCAACGGGTTGTGAGCACTGGCAAACCTGTGCCGCGCAGCGTAATACGGTTGTTAAGGGTCACATCCCCTTGAGTGAGGCACAACTCGGCAGTCCTGCCGGTCCGGGAGAGCAGGTTGACGATCGTGCTGGCGGGCAGTTTGGGGGTTTGGACCGTGCCTTCGTACACCAGCAGAATGTTCGGGGCGTTTGTGAGTGTGGGGAGCAGCAGGGTGCCGGGACCGCTTTTCTCCAGCGGTTGGTTATCGGGGAGAGTCAGCGGCTGACCGACTACGGAGATGTCCCCGTCCGTCTCAACGGTCAGGGGAGCGTGCGCAATGAGCGGGGCTCCGATCGTCCACGCACCGGGAGAGGCCAGCGTGATCCGGGGCGTGACGCCGCTCGCGCTGTTGGTGAACGCCACGGCATTGCCGGTCAGCGTGGCGGTATCGGCCGCGCCGAGTCCGGCGGCCCAGAGTCCGCGTGCTAGGAATGCGCCCGCAAGGGTGTTGTCGGAGGCGGTCCCGGCTGCGGCGGGGAAGCGTAGCAGCAGATCCTGCCCGCCGCCCACGGCCGGAGGCGCACCGTCCTGCCAGCGCGCGGCGTCGCTCCAGTCGCCGCTACCCTGCCACGCATAGACGTTACCGGGCGCGGTACAGGCGAGGCTGCCACCGCCGGAGAAGATGCCGCTGGCGTGGGCGGCGTCGAAGGTGCCTGCGACCGGTGTGCCGTCGAGCGCTACGTAAGTGATCGGTACGCTGTTGCTATGCGCTAGCACCACGCTCGCGCCGGACGTTATACGCAGCAACGAGTCGCCGCCCAGAGCGCGGCAGGACTCTGCATCGGAAGGCGCGGCAAAGCAGACGGCGTCGATCATCGAAGAACGGTCATCCCAACTGTGCTCGCCGCTGATGCCCAGCGTGTGGGTGCCGGCGCTGAGCCAGATCGCGCCGCTGACGAAACGGCCGGGCGCGAACTGCACGGCACGGTTGAGGAACGTGGCGAGCGGGAGGCCGTCGAGCCACACATAGACCTGATGCTCGTCATCATGCTGCCGCCGCAGGAAGAAGAAGGCGACGCTGTAGAGGCCGTCAGCCGGAACCGTCACGGTCTGCGCCACGGCGCCGCCGTACTGCAGAATCAGCATGTGGACGCCGTCAGGAGAGGCGCCCGCCGAGTTCCAAGCGTTGTTCACTGCCGTGTTCTGGCGCGCGACCATGTTGGGGAAGGCGACCACGTCCCAGTTGTCGATGGTGGTTCCGCTCGAGACGTATCGGTACGCTCCGTTCGCCAACGCGGGCGTTTCGAAACTGGCGTTGGCGATCAGGTTCGCACCGCTGTCCGGCTCGCCCAGCGTGACCAGCGACGCACCAGCGGCGACCGCAATCTCCGCGTCTGTGAAGAGCGAACCCGCAGCCAGCAGGCTGCCGCTCTGAACGCTCACGGGACCTGCGCAGCGCGCCAGCGCCAGCGCACCCGCGCCATCCTTTGTCAGACCGTTGACTGTACGCAGATCGGCGGCGATGCAGTTGGTGGTGGCGGCTGCGGTCGTGATCGTACCTTCGACGCACAGGCGTCCCGCGCCCAGTAGCGTGTAGCCGTTACCGGTGAAGGTGAGGTTGACGGCGCTGACGTCAGCGGCGATCTCGATCAATCCGCCCACACCCTCGAAAATTGCTTCGGCGCCGGAAATCCACGCTACCGCGTTGTTTCCCGCGTCCAGCCAGTTGGGCGTGGTGGCGTCCCACACCCCATTCGCTGGACCGTTCCAGCGCAGGGACGGTGCCGCAATGCCCTCCGCCGCACCGAATACCAATGAAAACGACAGGCCACACAAGGCCGCCCGGACTGCACGCGAGGTAATCATCATGGCCCCTCCTTTGTCGAGTCGAGAATTAACGCCGCTAGACACAACCCAAGATACGATTGTCGCCACTAGTGTAGCACACTGTCTTGTGCAAGCAAGGGATTAGTTGTAATCGCGCGGTTGGTGACAGGGGGTATGCGAAGATCATGCGTTTCTGGTGAAAGAGTTATGCATGGCAAGGTGGGGCGGGACGTCTCGGACCGCCCACCGGCCCAGAGGGCCGGATGCACCATAGCCCGGGGCAAGCGAAGCGCAGCCCCGGGTAACGTCACCCCCATCCATGTGCCCTGAAAGGGCACTTCAATCTGCGTCCGGCCATTTTATTGAGGTGGCCCTTCAGGCCACAGAACTTCGGCTTTCTTGACCCAGGGCCGCGCTCCGCTTGCCCTGGGCTAAGGTGAGGCCACCCCTTCGGGGCTTGGGCTTTGCCCGATCTCGATTTGGATGAAACCATGAAACCTTGAAACCAGAAACCAAAGAGAGTTGAAGGTTCAACTGCTCTTTTTAGGATTACTCACTGCACAGCGCCTAGGGCGCTGTAGCGCTGGCCACCACCTTGAAGAAGCGGCGGGGCACCGTCGCGTCGCGAGTTATCGTGAAAACGACCTCGCTACCTGTTGCGCGGATGCTCCCGACTTTCGTCCAGTCTGTATCGGTGAGATCGTCCACGGCATAGAGCGTGTACCAGACACCACTCTCGGCGTTGTCGATTTTTATGGCGACCGTCCCGTCGCTGAAGACGAGTGCTGTGCCGTCCGTGGCGAAGGTCGGCGCGTCGGGAGCGCCTGACGCGAGATAGTACGTGGTGCCGATCACTGGGGCACCTTTGAAGGTCCCGCTCGTGTCGGCGAACATGTTGAGGTTCCAATCTGTTGCTTCTATTGCGTTGTTCGGGATGCTCCAGGGCATTCCGGGGCCTTCGGTGTTTAGCTCGATGCCCGTGCATTTGTAGAACATGTAGCGGTAGCAGGAGTCAGTCAGATTCGTCGCTGGCAGATCCGGTAATCTCGTCAGCCCTGTGCAGCTTTGGAACATGTAGGAGTAGCAGTCGGGCGCCAGCGTTGTGGCTGGCAGTGCCGGCGTGTTCGTCAGGCCTGTGCAGGAGGTGAACATGCCGTTGTAGCATCGTTCGGCCAACGTGGTGGCCGGGAGTGCCGGCGCATGGGTCAGCCCCGTGCATCGGTTGAACATGTTGGCGTAGCAGTAGACGGCCAGATTCGTGGCCGGGAGCGCCGGGGCTTGCGTCAGCCCCGTGCAACCGCGGAACATGTACTCGTAACATCGGTTGGCCAGCGTCGTCGCGGGCAGCGCCGGGGTCGTCGTCAGGCTGGTGCAGTTCCAGAACATGCGGTCGTAGCAGGAGACGTCCAGCGTGGTGGCGGGCAGCGTCGGCGGGGTTGTCAGCCCCGTACAGTTGTAGAACAGGTAGCCGTAGCTGGATTTTCCCACCGTCGTGGCGGGCAGCGCCGGCGGCTGCGTCAGGCTCGTGCAGCCGTTGAACATGCCGTTGTAGCATCGTTCGGACAGCGTGGTGGCGGGGAGTTCGGGCGCGCTCGCCAGTCCCGTGCAACTGTTGAACAGGTTGTAGTAGCAGTGGTTGGCCAGGTTCGTGGCCGGAAGCGACGGCGCGCTGGCGAGCGCCGCGCAGCCTTTGAAGAGGTGCGAGAAGCAGTAGGACGCCATCGTCGGATGCTCGCCGTCGGCCACCGTCGCATGGTCGAGCAAGGTTTCGATGTTGCCGAAGCAAGCGACCGGCGTTGTGGCGGCGATTGTCCAGGGCGGGCCGTCCGAGGTGCCGGTGATGTACGTGTTTCCTGATCCGCAGAGGTGGAGCTTGTGCTCGCCGACGCCGTTGTCGGGCGCGGCGGTGGCGCCGCTGGCGGTGAAGACGGACCAGAACGTCGTGTCGGTGGACCAGTACAGCGTCCCGTTCCATGTTTTTTGTTGCGGCGTGATCGTGAAGGCGTTTGCGCTGGAGAAGGTGAGGTACGCGTCTGCGGACGGCGTCGTCAGCGCCGACAAGGCCGCCGTGGCGTTCGCATTGTTGATGGTTGCGGCGTAGTTTCCGCCGCCCGCCGTGAAGCTGTAGCTGCCGTTGGGCAGCCAGAGGTGGAGCTTGCCGGCGCTGTCGGCCACGAGGTCGTTCATGCCGTAGGGGGCGAGGCCGGTGACGACGATTGAGGCGTAGGGGGTGAGGTTCGTCACCGTCATGCGCCAGACGCGGTTCGCGCCGTCCGTGGGGGTGGTGGTGATGCTGTTGTTCGCCAGGTGGATGGCACCGCCGGTGAAGGTGTTTGCGCCGGAGGTTGTGGCACCGACGCCCCGCCCGATGTCCGCGCCGCCGCTTTTGCCTTGTGCAAAGAGTGTGCCGCCGGAGAGGCTCGTGTTGCCGCCGTTGCCACCATTGCCGCCGCCGACACCTGCGCTGTTGTTACCGCCCGTGGCCGTGACCGTGCCGCCGTTGATGGTCAGTGCGCCGCCGTCGCCGTTGTCGCCGCCGCCGATGCCCGCGCCGTTGCTGCCGCCGGTGGCCGTGACCATGCTGCTGTTGATGATCACCGTGCCGCCGTCGCCGTTCTTGCCGCCGCCGATGCCCGCGCCGTTGTCGCCGCCCGTGGCGATCAGCATGTCCACCGGGTCGGCCGATGAACGGGTGATCGAGAGCGATGCGTCCGTCGGGACTTCGATGCCGGCGCGATCCTTCCCCGAGGCCAGCGTGTTCGTGCCCTTGAGGATGAGCGAGACGGAGGCGTTCGTTTCCAGCGCGAAAATGCACTGGCCGTCGCCGGACGTCTGGAGGTTCAGGTTCCAGATCCTGACCGTGTTCGTGACGCCGTTCGGGATGACGATACGCGCCTTGCCTGCCGTGTTGGTGCCTGAAACCATGAAGTTGCCCGACCCGTGAAACGTGAGAACGCCGGTTTGCGAATTGTACGTCCAGTTCGGGTCAGTGATCGAGGCGTCATCGTTGAGATGGACGCTGTTCACCGTCACTCCGATCGGGACGGCGCGGACTGTGGTCGCAAAGGCGATGAAGAGCGCGGTGAGGGTTCTGCTCCAACTTTGTTTCTTCATGGTGGTGTTCCTTACCAAATACGGGGCGGAAAACATGGCCCCTGAAAACACAATTGTGAGTACATGATGGGGGAAGGACGGGGACAATGCAAGAGTGTTTTTGATAAACGCTCAACGCTCAACGTTCAATGTTCGAGTTTTTCTCACGCGAAAACACGAAGGACCAAGGTTTTTACCACGAAGGCAAGAAGTTTGGCGGCAAGCGGTATTCCGCGCGACGCCGCTTTTTGAGCAGACGGTTCGGGAAAAGCGGTGCTGCGACCCGCGCACAGCGCGGATCTTGTCGTTGTTGGGTTCGATCAAGAGCGGGAGGAATGGGCGGGATAGAAGCGCGTCCGTGTCAGAAGTATAGGGAGATTCCGGCGGTGGCAACGAAACTGGAGTAATCGGCTTCAGCACGAATATCTCCCAGCGAGACCTCGGCCTCGTCAATCCACTCGTAGCCGGCTTCAACTTGGAGGCCGATGTTCTCTGTCAAAAATGCTGTGATCCCCAGGCGTGCGCCCACACCGAGAAGGCAGTCTGTCTCGGTCCGGCGCGCGCTGCCGCATTCGACATCCAGCCGGGCAAAGTTACAGAGCGCTTCTATGCCGCCGAAGACTTCGACCCGATCATTGGCCCACCACGCAAGGCGCGGTCCGATCCCGACTTGGTAGAGATCACTGGAGAACCGGGCGCAAACCCGTTCACTGGGAATTGTCTGACGCCCCGTCACGCCCAGATCCTGATGGTAGGGCGCGTAAGGTTCGGTGTCGGGATAGAAGTACGAGAAGTCCGTGTCGTTCGGGAATGGACCGTCGTTGAAGAGATAGTAGTCCTTCCAAGACCGCGATGTCACCGTGCCACCGCCAGCCTGACCGCAAGCTTGTGATTTCATGTCCCAGTAACCGGCAAAGCGAAGGGTAAGCCCTGCAGAGAAGCGGTCAAAGGAGTAGAAGTCGTACCCGACGGCGAAACTGACGCCGAGCGGGCGGTCGCGGTCGCTTTCGCTCAGATCGGCTGCGCCGTAGCCCGGCGTGACCGTTGTCTCGGTCTTCGTCTGGGTTGCGGCGTATAACTGGAAATCCGGATTTCCCGGGAAGTTGGGATCCTGCACGATTTCGACGTCGCTTGCACTCCAAGGGCCATGATCGGCGATCTCCTTGTCGTAGGTGACTTTGCGCGATGCGGCGACGGAAGGCCCGCCAGCCTGACCGGAGATTGAGCTTTTTACGCTCGACCGCCATGCCGGCCCGACCGAAAAGCTCCACTTCCCCCGGCCTCCCGCCTCTTCCTCGGCGGTTGCTGCGGCCCCGACCAGTGTCGCGACCGCGAACAAAGCGATTCTCGTCGTCAATTCTCTCTTTTTCATAGTCATTTTTGTCCTTTCGATGGTTTTCAATTGAGGATGAACACGCGGAAGAAGGCGTTGCCGCCGGCGGGCATCGGGATTTCCAGCGTGACCGAGCCGTCGGCTTCAAGCACGGCGGCGACGGGGACGAGCACGTTGCTGGCGCCACCGAGTTGGGCGCGGTGCTTCACGCGGAAGGAAGCGAGGTCGGGGGCACCCCATTCCGCAGCCCGCTCGATCGTGACGCCCAGGACCACCCGCCCGGACGGGGCGAAGCCGATCGCACGGATTTGCAGACCTGTGATGATGGCGTCGGTCTCCACGGTGACGTTGAGCATGCCCGACGTCAGCGTGGCCATGTAGGTGGCGTTGCCGGCCAGCGCCGGGTCGAGGTGCAGCGTTACGCCGCCCGGGGTGTTCCCCACGCTGCGGAAGACTTGCTTCCCGAGGGTGGGATGTCCGAGGATCGTGATGCGCTTCAGATTGACTGCATTGTTGAAGGCGTAGTCGCCGAGCGACGCGACTTCGGCGGGGAGCGTCAACGCCGTCAGTCCCTTTGCGCCGGAGAAGGCGTACGACCCGATATGGAGGTTGGCGGGCTGCGTCGGATTACGCCAATCCCGAGTGGGCGGGAATTCGAGGTGCGTGATCGTCGTAACCGACAGGAAGGCCTTGCTGCCGATGCTTGTGCAGAAGACCGGGAAGAAGACTTCGGTCATCCCGCTTGTGGAGTTCGCGAAGGCACCCGGCGCGATGGCCGTGACGAAACGTCCGTCGATCATGTCGGGCAGGACGAGCTTCGTGACCTTCTGGTTCGGATCCCTGAACCCGGTGATGGTCACGGTGCCGTCGGCGTTCACGGTGTAGGCGAAGATCGAGGCGGGCGTGGTGCCGGGGACGGCCGTCCAGTGCGCGTGCAGCGTGTGTGCCGTGCCGTAGAGCAGCGCGCCGCCGGCCGCGGCCTGCGCCGCGCCGTTCGTGCAGCCGTCGAACCAGCCGACGAGCGTGTAGCCTTCGCGTGCCGCGACCGGTAGCTCGCCGTAGACGTTGACGCAGACTTGCGTGACGGCGCTGGCGCCGTCGGCGAACGCGCCGCCCGTGGCGTCGAACACGACCTGCACGCCAACCTGCGGCGGCGTGTAGTAGTAGATGGCGCCGATCACCGGGTCGCCGGTGAACGTGCCGCCGGTGCCGGCGAGCATGTCGAAGTTCCAGTACTGTGCGGCTTGCGCACCGGCTGGGATGCCCCACGTCGGGGCGGTGCCGTCTTCGTACAGCGTGATGCCCGTGCAGCCGTAGAACATGGCGCGGTAGCAGAAATCGGCCATCGTCGTGGCCGACAGTTCCGGCAAGCTGGTCAGCCCCGTGCACCCGTAGAACATTTCTTTGTAGCATCCGTAGGCCAGCGTCGTGGCCGGCAGGGTCGGCGCCTCGGTCAGCCCCATGCAACCGGAGAACATGGCGGTGTAGCAGTTCCCGGCCAGATTCGTGGCTGGCAACACGGGCGGGGTTGTCAGCGTTGTACAATCGGAGAACATGAAGGAACAGCATGAATCGGCCATCGTCGTGGCCGGTAGCGTCGGCGCCTCTGCCAGGCTCGTGCAGTTGGCGAACATGGCGCGGTAGCAGGAACCGGCCAGATTCGTGGCCGGCAGTGCCGGTGCCTGCGTCAGACCCGTGCAGCCATAGAACATGTTCGCGTAGCAGTGATCGGCCAGATTCGTGGCGGGCAGCGCCGGTGCGTTCGTCAAGCCCGTGCAGGCTTGGAACATGGATGAACAACAGTTGTTGGCCAGCGTCGTGGCGGGCAGCACCGGCGCTTCGGTCAGGCCCCTGCAGCCCACAAACATGGCGAAGTAGCAGGAATCGGTCAGGTTTGTGGCCGGCAGGGCCGGGGCGCTGGAGAGTGCCGTACAGGCATGGAAGAGGCTGGCGAAGCAGGAGTCGGCCATTGCCGGATGGTCGCCGGCGTCCACCGTCGCGTAGTCGAGCAGCGTCTCGATGTTGCCGGAGCAGGCGACCGGCGCAGCGGCGGTGATCATCCAGCCCGGCTGGCCGGAGCCGGTGATGCGGGTGTTGTTCGACCCGCGGAGGTACAGCTTGTACTCGCCGTTGGCGTTGGCGGCCGCAGTTGCGCCGGCGGTGGTGAAGGCCACCCAGTTCGTCGTGTCGGTCGAGCATTCGAGCGTCCCGTTCCACGAGGCCTCCTGCGGCTTGACCGTGAACGTGTTCGTGCTCGCGAACGTGAGGTAGGCGGTCGAGACCGGGGGCGTGGACGGCGTGTAGTAGTACGTGGTTCCGATCACCGGGTTGCCGGTGAACGTGCCGCCCGTGCCGGCGAGCATGTCCTGGTTCCAGCTTCCTACCGGATTCGCGCCGGCGGGGATGCCCCATGGTATTCCGGGGCCCTCGGTGTTCAGCTTGATGCCCGTGCAGCCCTCGAACATGCGGTAGTAGCAGTAGTTGGCCAGCGTTGTGGCCGGAAGATCGGGCAGGTGCGTCAGGCCCGTGCAGTCGCCGAACATGGAGTTGTAGCAGCCCTCGGCCAGCGTTGTGGCCGGCAGCGTCGGCGGCTCCGTCAGACCCGTGCAGTCGCCGAACATTTTGTAGTAACACCACTCGGCCAGCGTCGTGGCCGGCAGCGCCGGTGCGTTCGTCAGGCCCGTGCAGCCGTAGAACATGCCGCAGTAGCAGCCCTCGGCCAGCGTCGTGGCCGACAGTTCCGGCGGCACCGTCAGACCCGTGCAGCCCCAGAACATGCAGTAGTAGCAGTAATCTGCCAGCGTCGTCGCCGGCAGGGCTGGGGCGCTGGAGAGCGCCGTGCAGCCATTGAAGAGGTTCGCGAAGCAGTATGCATCCATCTCCGGATGTTCGCCGTTGTCCACCGTCTGGTAGTCGAGCAGGGTCTCGATGTTGCCGGAGCAGGCGACCGGCGCAGCGGCGGTGATGTTCCAGCCGGGCTTGTTGAGGCCGGTAATGCAGGTGTTGGTCGTCCCGCGGATGTAGAGCCGGTACTCGCTGTTGGCGTTGGCGGCCGCAGTCGCGCCGGCGGTCGTGAAGGTCACCCAGTTCGTCGTGTCGGTGGAGGTTTCGAGCGTCCCGTTCCACGACGCTTCTTGCGGCGTGATGGTGAACGTGTTCGTGCTCGCGAACGTGAGGTAGGCGGTCGAGGCCGGCGGCGTCGCCGTGTAGTAGTACGTGGCACCGATCGCCGGGTTGCCGGTGAACGTGCCGCCCGTGCCGGCGAGCATGTTCTGGTTCCAGGCTAGGGCGTCCTCGTCCTGCGCCTCGGCGGGGATGCCCCAGGTCGGGGCGGTTCCCGTCTCGTGGAGCGTGATGCTGGTGCAGCCACTGAACATGGCATTGTAGCAGGCGGTGGCCAGCGTCGTCGCTGGCAGCGTCGGCAGACGCGTCAGGCCGGTGCAGCCCTCGAACATGTTCGCGTAGCAGTAGCTGGCCAGGTTCGTCGCCGGCAGGAGCGGCGTCGCCGTCAGCCCCGTGCAGCCGCTGAACATCTTGTAGTAGCACTGGCCGGCCAGCGTGGTCGCCGGCAGTGTCGGCGCGTTCGTCAGGCTCGTGCAGCCGGAGAACATCGCGTAGCAGCAGTAGTTGGCCAGGTTCGTGGCCGCGAGTCCGGGCGCTTCCGCGAGGCTGGTGCAGTCCTTGAACATGGAGGCGTAGCAGGAGGTCGCCAGCGTCCCGGCCGGCAGCGCCGGCGCGTTCGTCAGCGCCGTGCAGCCCTCGAACATGGACTGGCAGCAGTAGTTGGCCAGATTCGTCGCCACGAACGCGGGGGCGGTCGCGAGGCCCGTGCAGCCCTTGAACATGCCGTTGCAGGCGTAGTCGGCCAGCGTTCCGGCGGGAAGTCCGGGCACGTCTGTCAGGCTCGTGCAGCCCTCGAACATGCTGCGGCAGCTGTTTTTGGCCAGCGTCCCGGCTGGCATGGCGGGCGCGGATTCGAGGCGCGTGCAGCCGGAGAACATGCCGCGGTAGCAGCCCTCGGCCAGCGTCACGGCCGGCAGCGCCGGGGCGCTGACGAGCCACGTCCAGTTCTTGAAGAGGCTGCCGAAGCAGTCGGCGGCCATGGCCGGATGCGCGCCGTTTTCCACGGTCGGGTAGTCGAGCAGGGTTTCGATGTCGCCGGAGCAGGCGACCGGCGCGGTGGCGTTGAGGTTCCAGCCGAACATGGACGAGCCGACGCAGGTGTTGTTCGTGCCGCGGACGTACAGCCGGTAGTCGCCGAATCCGCCAAGCGCCGCATCCGCGCCGGTGGTGGTGAGCTCATGCCACTCCGCCGCGTCGGTGGAGTATTCGAGCACTCCTTCCCAGTACTTGCCTTGCGGCGTGATCTTGAACGTGTTCGCGCTCGAGAAGGTGAGGCAGGCGGTCGAGACCGGGGGCGTGGACGGCGTGTAGTAGTACGTCGCGCCGATCGCCGGGTCGCCGGTGAAAGTGCCGCCGGTGCCGGCGAGCATGTTGGTGTTCCAGCCCATGGCTTCCGCTGCGTCGTTCGATATGCCCCAGGTCGGGGCGGTGCCTTCGGCGTGGAGCGCGACTCCCGTGCAGTCCTTGAACATGAACGCATAGCAGAAGGGTACCAGATTCGTGGCCGGCAGCTCCGGCAGGCGCGTCAGGCCCGTGCAGCCGAAGAACATGCTGTGGTAACAGCCGGCGACGAGGGTCATGGCCTGCAGCGCCGGCGCGTTGGTCAGGCCCGTGCAGCCGGCGAACATGTATTGGTAGCAGGTGGCGCCCAGCGTGGTCGCCGACAGCTCAGGCGCCGTCGCCAGCGCCGTGCAGTTGGTGAACATGCCCTTGTAGCAGGAGGGAGGCAGCGTCGTCGCCGGCAGCGCGGGCGCCTGCGCCAGCGAGGTGCAATCGCGGAACATTTCCTGGTAGCAGCCGCCGGTCAGCGTCGTGGCCGGCAGAGCCGGCGTGTTCGTCAGCCCCGTGCAGTTGCGGAACATGCCGACGTAGCAGTTGTCGGCCAGATTCGTCGCCGGCAGGGCCGGGGCGCTGGAGAGCGCCGTGCAGTCCCTGAAGAGGTTCGCGAAACAGTTGGCGATCATCGCCGGATGTCCGCCGCCGTCCACCGTCGCGTAGTCGAGCAGCGTCTCGATGTTGCCCGAGCAGTCGACCGTGGCTGGCGCGGCGTCGATCACCCAGTAGGCCAGGTTGCCGCCGGTGATGAGGGTGTTGTCCGTGCCGCGGAAGTAGAGCCGGTAGTCGCCGGAACCGCTGTCCAGCGCCGCAGTCGCGCCGTCCCTGTCGAACGCGATCCAGTCCGTCGTGTTGGTGGAGTAGAAAAGCGCGCCGTTCCACGACACCGCGCTCGGCGTGACCGTGAAGGCGTTTGCGCTCGAGAAGGTGAGGTAGGCGGTCGACGGGGGCGTCGGCGGCGTGTAGTAGTACGTTTTGCCGATTTCCGGGTTGCCGGTGAAATCGCCGCCCGTGCCGGCCAACATGCCGTTGTTCCAGCCCGTGGCGGTCTGGGCGCCGGCGGGGATGCCCCAGGTCGGGTCTGTCCCGTCTTCGTACAGCGTGATGCCCGTGCAGCCGTTGAACATGGACTGGTAGCAGTAGTTGGCCAGTTGCGTCGCCGGAAGCTCCGGCAATCGCGTCAGCCCCGTGCAGCCGTTGAACATGTTCGCGTAGCAGTAGCTGGCCAGCGTCGTGGCCTGCAGCGCCGGCGCGTTCGTCAGCCCCGAGCAGCCGCTGAACATGAACTGGTAGCAGCCGTAGGCCAGCGTCGCGGCCGGCAGATCCGGAGCCTGTGTCAGCCCCGTGCAGGCGTTGAACATGAGGCTGTAGCAGGAGCGGGCCAGCGTCGTGGCCGGCAGCGCGGGGGGCTGTGTCAGTCCCGTGCAGCCGGAGAACATGTACTGGCAGCATTTCTCGGCCAGCGTCGTGGCCGGTAACGCCGGCGCGTTCGTCAGCCCCGTGCAACTGCCGAACATATAGTAGTAGCATCCCGTTGTCAGGGTCGTGGCCGGCAGTTCCGGTGCGCTGTTGAGCGCCGTGCAGTACCGGAAGAGGTTCGCGAAGCAGTAGTCGGCCATGGCCGGATGCTGACCGGCCAGCACCGTCGTGTAGTCGAGCAGGGTCTCGATGTCGCCGGAGCAGGCGACCGCGCCGGCGGCGGCGGTGATCGTCCAGCCGTCCGCATCCTTGTTGCCGATGATGACGGTGTTGTTCGTGCCGCAGAGGTAGAGCCGGTACTCGCCGGAGCCGTCGTCCAGCGCCGCGTCCGCGCCGGCGGTGGTGAACTCGTTCCAGTCCGCCCCGTTGGTGGAGTATTCGAGGGTTCCGTTCCAAGTCTTTGCATTTGGCTTGACCTTGAACGTGTCCGCGCTCGAGAAGGTGAGGTAGGCGGTTGAAACTGGCGGTGCTGACTTCGGGGTGGCTGTCGTGTCCGCGTTAGAAACGGTCGCCTCGTAATCCGCGCCGCCCGCCGTGAAGTCGTAGTAGGCATTGGGCAGCCAGAGGTAGAGCTGGCCGGCCTCGTCGGCGTAGAGGTCGTTGACGCCGTAGGTGACAGGAAGCGACGTGACGGCGATATGCGCATTGGCCGTGAGATCCGGCACGGTCACGCACCAGACGCGCGCGGTGTTGTTGGAGGGCGCGGCTGCCGCGTAGCCGCCGTCGATGCGGATGGAGCCGCCGGTGAAGGTGCTGGTGCCGGAGGCGTCCGGCTGGTCGCCGGTTTCGCCTTCCTCCACGTTGCCGAGGCCGGGGCCGATGCCCGGGGCGCCGCCCGCGCCGCCGGTGGCGAAGAGCGTGCCGCCGGAGACGGTCAGCGCCGCGCCCGCGCTGCCGGCAATCTGCTGGCCGGTGCCGCCGCCGATGCCCGGGGCGCACTTGCCGCCGGTCGCCGTGACCCGTCCGCCGAAGATGGCCACCGTGCCGCCCGGGCTTGCGTTTTCGATGGGGTTTTCTTCGGTGCCTCCGTCGTTGTTGCCGCCGCCGATGCCCGCGCCGTACTTGCCGCCGGTGGCGGATACCTCGCCGCCGCTGATAGTTGTCGTGCCGCCCGCGTCGCCGTCGCCGCCGCCGATGCCTGCCGCGAAATCGCCGCCGTTGGCCGTCACGGAGCCGCCGGTGATGTTCACCGTGCCGCCGTCGCCGCCGTTGGCCCAGCCGGCATAGCCGCCCGAGCCGATGCCCGCGCCCATCTCGCCGCCGTTAGCCGTGACGGCACCGCCGGAGATGGTCACCAGTCCACCGCCACCGCCACTGCCGCCGCCGATGCCCGCGCCGAAGAACTCGCTGCCGTTGGCTGTCACGATGCCGCCGGAGATCGTCACTGCACCGCCAGCGCCGCCGCTGCCGCCGCCGATGCCCGCGCTTTCGTCGCCGCCGGTGGCCGTCAGCGCGCCCGCGTCGTCGCCCGGTGCGTTGGTGATGGCGAGCGTGCGTCCAGCCGCGACCTCAAGCCCAGCGCGGTTCCTGCCGGAAGCGAGTTCGTTCGTTCCCGCAAGGAAGAGCGAGACAACAGCATTCGTCTCCAGCGCGAAGGCGCACTGGTTCTTATTGGTCGCCACGAGCGTCAGGTTCGAGAGCGTGACCGTACACGTCACACCCTCTTGAACGACGACGCGCACGGCTCCCGCCGTGTTGGTGCCGGCAAGCGTGAAGGGTCCCGCATCCGTGAGCGAGAGCGTGGGCAGGACATACGTCCACCCCTCGCCGTCCGAGCCGGTGTCATAAAGTTCAATGCCGTTGACAGTCACGCCGACGGGCACAGGCGCCGGGGGCGCTGACTTCTGGGTAGCCGTCGTGTCCGCGTTAGAAACGGTCGCCTCGTAATCCGCGCCGCCGGCCGAGAAGTCGTAGGAGGCGTTGGGCAGCCAGAGGTAGAGCTGGCCGGCCTCGTCGGCGTAGAGGTCGTTGACGCCGTAGGCGGGAGGGAGTGCCGTGACGACGATCTCCGCATTCGGCGTGAGGTTCGTCACCGTCACGCACCAGACGAGCTCCGTGTTGTTGTCGGTGGGATCGTCCGCCGCGTAGCCGCCGAGAATGCGGATGGAGCCGCCGGTGAAGGTACACGTGCCGGAAACGTGCGGCGGGGTGCCACCGTTTTTCGAATTGCCGACACCGCTGCCGACACCCGGCCCGCCGTCCGCGCCGCCGGTGGCGAAGACCGTGCCGCCGGAGACGGTCAGATCCGCGCCGTCGCCGCCTTCACCCGTCCAGCCGGAGCCGCCGCCGATGCCTGCGGCGTACTTGCCGCCGGTCGCCATGACCCGTCCGCCCGAGATCGCCACTGTGCCGCCCCAGCCGGCAGTGGAATTGGTACTATTATAAATAAAGCCGCCGCCGATGCCGGGCGCATAGTCGCCGCCCGTGGCGAATATCTCGCCGCCGGTGATGGTCGCCGTAGAGCCCTGTCTCTCATAGCCGCCGCCGATGCCCGCGCCGTCGAAGCCGCCCATGGCCGTGACCGCGCCGCTGTTGATGGTTATCGTGCCGCCGCCGCCAAAGGCGCCGCCGCCGATGCCCGCGCTGGCATAGCCGCCCGTGGCCGTGACCGCGCCGCCATTGACGGTCACCGTGCCGCCCGAGTCGGTATCCGCGTTGGGGATGTTGCTATAGTTATAACCGCCGCCGATGCCGGCACCGGCATAGCCGCCTGCGGCCGTGACCGCGCCGCCATTGACGGTCACCGTGCCGCCGTTACCATTGTAGCCGCCGCCGATGCCCGCGGCACCATAGCCGCCCGTCACCGTCAGTGCGCCCGCATCGTCGCCGGGCGCGTTGGTGATGGAGAGTGTCCGCTCCTCTGCGGCTTCGAGACCCGCGCGGTTCCTGCCGGAAGCGAGTTCGTTGGTTCCCGCGAGGAGGAGCGAGACGCAGGCGTTCGTCTCCAGCGCGAAGGCGCACTGGCCGTCACCCGTCGCCCGCAGCGTCAGGTTCGAGAGCGTGATGGTGTTCGTCACGCCTTCCGGGACGACGACGCACACGCCGCCCATCACGTTGGCACCCGAGAGCAGGAAAGGGCCCGCGCCCGAGAGCGTGAGTGTGCGGGCAGTCCCATCATACACCCATCCGGAGCCGGGAGGCCCCGCGAAGGCGACGTCCACGCCGTTGACCGTCACGCCCGTCGGCCCGACGCCGTTCTCGATCTTCACCGTGCGGGCTTCCCCGTTCGCCGTGACGTCGTAGGTGCCGTTCGGGAGCCACAGGTAGATGGAGCCGCTTTCGTCGGCGACGATGTCGTGCACGCCATACGCAACCCCCGTGATCGTGATCTCGACAAGCGCCCGGGGCTCGAAGCCGGACACCACCGCGCAGAATACCGGCACCGAGCCGTTCGTGGGATCGGGAACGACGGATGAGCCGGCAAGACAGATCGAGCCGCCGGTGAAGGTGTTCGCGCCGGCGTTCGCGCTGTTGCGCCCCGGTCCGATGTCAGCGCCGCCGGTGCCGCCCTGTGCGAAGACCGTGCCGCCGTGGATGGTTACCGCGCCGCCGGCGCCCTTGTTGCCGCCGCCGATGCCCGCGCCGTAGTTGTCGCTCGTGGCCGTGACCGAACCGCCGTTGATGGTCACCGTGCCGCCGGCACCGTTGTCGCCGCCGCCGATGCCCGCGCTGTGGCTGTCGCCTATGGCCGTGACCGAACCGCCGTTGATGGTCACCGTGCCGCCGTTGCCAAAGTCGCCGCCGCCGATGCCCGTGCCATACTGACCGCCCGTGGCCGTGACCGTGCCGCCGTGGATGGTCACCGTGCCGCCGTCGCCGCCGTCGCCGCCGCCGATGCCCGCGGCGCCGTCGCCGCCGGTTGCCGCGACCGTGCCGCCGGAAATTGTGAGTGTGCCGCCGTTGCCGTCGTAGTCGCCGCCGATGCCAGCGCCGCCGTCGCCGCCCGTCACCGTCAGCGAGCCGGCATCGTCCCCGGGCGCGTTGGTGATGGAGAGCGTCCGCCCTGCCGCGACTTCGATGCCCGCGCGGTTGCTGCCCGACGCGAGCGTGTTCGCCCCCGCGAGGAGGAGCGACACATTGGCGTTCTGCCCCAGTGCGAAGGCGCACTGGTCGTCAGCGGGCACCCGGATCGTCAGGTTCGAGAGCGTAACCGTGTTGGCGATGTTGTCCGGGACGGCAAAGGAGACGCCGCCCATCTCGTTGACGCCCGAAAGCGTGAAGGGCCCCGCGCCGAAGAGCCAGACCGTGCGTGTCGCCGCATCGAAGCTCCATCCGGCGGTGGCGGAATCCGCCGGGCCGAAGGCGGCCTCTTCGCCATTGACCGTCACGCCGGTAGCCCCGACGCCGCCCTGAATCGTCACCGTGCATTCGCGTCCGTTCGCCGTGAAAGTGTAGGTGCCGTCCGGGAGCCAGAGGTGGATGGCACCACCTTCATCGGCATAAATGTCGTCCGTCCCATAGTAGAGCGGCAGATTGCCGCGATTCGTGAATGCGACCGGCGCGCCGGGATCGAAGCCCGGCACCATGGCGCACCCCACCTGAGCCGTGTTGTTCGAAGGCTGGAGGGAAACGTCCCCTGCGGTAAGCCGGATCGAGCCGCCGGTGAAGGTGTTCGGGCCGGCGTCAGTGCCGTCCACACCCTTTCCAATGTCCTGACCGCCCTGGTTGCCCTGCGCGAAGACCGTGCCGCCGGAGATGTTCACCGTGCCGCCGTCGCCGTTGTAGCCGCCGCCGATGCCCGCACCGTATTCGCCCTGAGCGAAAACGATGCCGCCGGAAATCGCGACCGCGGCGCCTGTGCCGTTGTCGCCGCCGCCGATGCCCGCGCCGCCCCAGGTGCCGGTTGCGGTGACGGTGCCGCCGGAAATCGCGACCGTGCCGCCGTGGCCTTCGTTACCGCCGCCGATGCCAGCGGCGCAGTCGCCGCCCGTCGCCGTCAGCGCGCCCGCGTCGTCTCCGGGGACGTTGGTGATGGAGAGCGATGCGCCTGCCGGGACTTCGAGCCCCGCCCGACCGTAGCCGGAGTCAAGCGTGTTCTCTCCAGCCAGAAAAAGCGAGACTTTGGCATTGTTACCCAGCGCAAAGGCACCTGCGCCATCGCTCATCGCTTTGAGCGTCAGGTTAGAGAGCGTCACATCGCACGTCACGCCCGTCTGGACGACGACGCGCACCTTGCCCGCCGTGTTGTTGCCCGAAAGCGTGAAGGGCCCCACCCCTGAAAGCGTCAGCGTAGGCGGGGTATAGGTCCAGCCCGCGCCGCTCGAACCGGCGGCATCATTGAGGGCGGTGCCGTTGATCGTCACCCCGGTCAGGGCGGCGCTGGCGGTTACTGTGAACAAGCCCGCGAAAGCGAGCGCTAGGATGGTCTTTGTATTCATGGAGATGTTCCTCTCAGGTACCGGATGAAGGGCATGAGGCACAAAACTGGATGCGTCGTTGTCCATGGTCGCTCCTTTGGCTGAAATTGAGACATATAAACATGCCCCGAAACACAGTCATGGACGTATGATGAAGGAAAGACGGGGACGATGCAAGAGTAAACACGGCGCATTTTACGAATCTGACACACACCCTCCCGATTTTCAAAAACCGTTTTCTGTTGCCGCGTGAGGCTGTTCAAAGTACACTGGCCTTTCCTTTTCTTTTTTGTGTTTGAGTGCTTTGTTTGGGAGAGTGCTGCATGCTGACGGTGATGTTGAATGCCGGATTCGGGGTGTTGGTGCTGCTGGCTTTGGGAATGAGCGGCGGTGCCAGATGGGGATGGGCGGTTTTTTGGGGCGTGGCGGCCTTCGCGGTGGCGCAGGTGGCTACGGGATTCCTGATCCAGCGACGCATCAAAGCTACCATGGATGGCGTGCAGAAGATTTTGATGGATGGACAGAAGCGCTTGCAGGCGAAGGTTAATCAGTGGCAGATGCGTCCGCCGGGCAGTCTCAAGCAGGCCCAGATCGAGATGGAGCGCGAACAGCGGGTTGTCGTCGAGCGGGCGCTGGAGGCGTCGCAGGAGTTGGAGCGTTTTAACTGCTGGGCGCCGTTGATGGGGCGCCAGCTTGCCACGCTGCGGTTGCAGCTCTATTGGATGCTGAAGGATTTCAAGCGGGTCGATGAGTTGATGCCGAAGGTGCTAGTGATGGATCCCATGATGGCGGCGATCAAGCTGGCGCGCATGCACATGCTGGAGCAGAAGGAGGGCATGGCGGCTTTCTTTAAGAAGCAGACGCGCCGGTTGCGCTATGGCCAAGGCGCACTCCTCTATGCTCTGTATGCGTGGATTCTGGTGCAGAATCAGGATGTCGACGGGGCGCATAAGGTATTGATCGAGGCGGGCGAGAAGATGGAGAACGAGACGCTCAAGCGCAACCGCGAGCATCTTGCGAACAACCGCATCGGCCAGTTTTCCAACGCCGGCCTGGGGGACGAGTGGTACGCCCTGCATCTTGAGCAGCCCAAAATCAAGATGCAGCGTCAGCGGGGAAGTGCGTACGGTCGGCCGTTTTGATGGATTGCACGATGTATGACACGGACAGATTGGAGTTGCTCGGGCTGGAGGTCGCCTGCGTTATCGGCGACCTGCCCGAAGAGCGCGGACGCGAGCAACGGTTGCTGATTGATGTGTCGCTGGCGTGTGACCTGGCCGTGGCTGGCGCGAGCGATGCCCTGTGCGATACGGTGGATTATGCGGCGCTGGCCGCAGCGATCCGCGCGGAATTGCGCGCGGCGCGTTGCCAGATGATCGAGCGCGCGGCTGAGTGCGTGGCGCGTGTCTGTCTTGATGATCCGCGTGTGCGGTCGGTGCGCGTGCGCGTCGAAAAGCAGGGCGCGGTGCCGGGGCTGCGCGCGGCGGCTGTCACCGTGACGCGCCAGAGAGGCGGTGGCCCCGCATGATCCCGCGTCCCAAACAAGCTGTCGTTCTGGCGGCCGGTCTCGGCACGCGCCTGCGTCCGCTGACGCTCGCCCGGCCAAAGCCGCTGATGCCGCTCTGGAATGTGCCGTTGCTGGAGCGTATCCTGCGCCTGCTGGAGGAGTGGGGAGTGGAGCGCATCGCGGTGAACCTGCACAGCCTGCCCGAAGAGATTCAGGCCTTTCTTGATCGCCGCGATAGCCGCGCCGAGATTCGCACGTCGTACGAGCCGGAGATTCTGGGAACGGCGGGCGCGCTGCGTCCGCTCCGCTCCTTTCTCGGCGCGGAGCCCTTCTGGGTGGTCAACGCCGATATCGCCGCCCGTGTGGCGGTCGAGCCGCTGCTGCAAGCATTCGCGGCGGGCCACGGTTTGGCTGCGGCGTGGCTGGAGCCGAAGAAGGGGCCGCGCACGGTCGAGGCCGATCGGCGCGGGCGCATCACCTGCTACCGGAGTCCGACGCCCGGTGTGCCCGGCACCTTTACCTTCTGCGGCTTGCAACTGGTCTCGCCGCGCATTTTCGAGTTTCTGCCGGATCGTCCGTTCTGCACGCTGGTGGAGGCTTACGAGAACGCCTTGATGTGCGGTGTCTGCGTGCAGGGCGCGGTGGCCAAGGGGAGTTTCTGGGATGACGCCGGTACGATCGAAGCCTACCTGCGGTTGCACGACCGGGGGTCGGCGGCCAACGGGATGCCGCCCGAGGAGCGGGAGCGGCAGTTGGTGGACGGCGGGCTGGAGTCGGGGCGTAATCGGTTAGGGACAGGGATGTGCGAAGACCATGCGTTTCTGATGAAAGGGGGGGCAGAGAGTCGGGAGCGCGGGCGTCCTCGCCCGCAACAACGTGTCTTGCAAAAGGCTGATGCGCTCTCTTCCTTTGGAAACCAAACCGCGCATTGGAATCACGAGCGGTCTTTCACAGAGCGGGCGGGGACGCCCGCGCTCCCGACTGCGCACACACAAAACACGCGCTCGACTCGCACGCCCCCTGTCGCTAACCGATTAAAATCGGGGCTGTGGGTGAGCGAAGGTGCCGAGGTGGCCGAAGATGTGCGGGGAAGCCGCAGCGTGGTGTTTGGTGAGACGCGTGTGTTACCGGGTAGCGTCCTCAAGGGGTGCGTGATCGGCGGCGGGTGTGTCGGTGGACGGCTTGACGACGTCGTGTGTGTGGCGGCCGACAAGGCGGGTGATGATGCGTTGCCGGAGGCGCTGGATGAACTGGGGTGGTCGCCGCGCGAGACCGCCGCTGCGTTTCTCGGGACGCGCGGATCGAACCGCAGTTTTTGGCGTCTATATCACGGTGCCGACCGAGCGATCTATATCCGCTACAGCCTTGAGCGGAGCGAGAACGCGCACTATGCCGGGCACGCGCGTCTGCTGGCGGAGGCCGGCGTGCCGGTGCCGCAGGTGTTGGCGGAGTTGGCGCAGCGGTGCTGTCTGGTGATGGAGGACTGGGGCGATGACTCGCTCCAGAAGCGCATGGCGGCGCGTCCAGAGCGGGCCGAAACGTGGTATCTGCCGGTGATGGAGGCGTTGGCGCGTCTTCATGTAGAGGGCACGCGCCGCGTCGCGGCCGAGTCGGACACGATACTGGAGCCGCCGTTTGACGCCGCGCTCTACGGATGGGAACACGGCTTGTTTGAA
>Ga0208694_1002086_pt1 | contig 22153 bp, 19 predicted proteins | sample AD_UKC078_MetaG_FD_184442 | JGI IMG/M metagenome (GOLD analysis project Ga0208694, IMG submission 184442) | Active sludge microbial communities of municipal wastewater-treating anaerobic digesters from USA - AD_UKC078_MetaG (SPAdes) (version 2) | ecosystem: Engineered > Bioreactor > Anaerobic >...
ACAATCCTCAATAAGACGGACATCATAAGACTTGGCAAGATCCACATATTTATCCAAATCCACGATATCCCCATCCTTATGGAGGAGCATTATAGCCTTTGTCCTCTTGTTGATAAGTTTCTCCACATCATTGATATCGGACATACCGGTTGTCGGATCCACATCCGCCCAAACCGGTTTTCCTTTAAGATGACGAATAGGGACATTGGTGCAGATACTGGTCAAAGGCGTAGTAATCACTTCATCTCCGGGTTGGACATCAGAAAGATGACACGCAATCTGAAGCGCCATAGTGCAGTTATTGACCATCATCGTCCGCGGGTTCTGCAAATAATCGGATACCATCTGCGTAAATTCCTTGACCTTCGGTCCTTCTGCAACAAAGCCGGAGTATAGAGTCTGATTGAGAGCCGCAATGGCAGTCTCAGGCATAAAAACGTTGAATAACTTTATTTGCTTGTTTGCCATAACTATTTACTTAACTTATGCAAGTTAGTTAACTTGCTGAAATTCAACAACTTTAAATCTTAATACATTAATCCCAAATTATACTGAACAGCAAAGATAGAATAAAAAATAAGAAATAAAAATCTTTACAGATAACTAAAAGTCAAGTTATTTAGCCTAAATTATCTTACCAGCGTCAGTTTTATTGAATTTCACCCTTTTGAAATAATAAAAAAAGATAGTTCCTATATAAACAATACCGGCTACCACATGAGTAATCGATGCACCTGTTGCTTTATATTTGGGAATCAATAGAAGACTCAACGACAAGGTGGTAAACCCAACAATCCATGAACTGTTACGCAACGCCTTGCCATCACCCTGTGAGGCAAGATACCTTGAAATGAAATCCGATAAACTATACAACAATGTACCGATGCTTGTAATAAAGGTGAGAAAAATAACCGGTTTAAAGTCGGGTGTATAAAAAAGATTCACAAATGGTCCCACGATAACCCATAAACAAATCAATCCAAAAAGGGAAAAAGCCCCTGTAACTAAAAACAGTTTTTTGGGGATTGTATTGTAGGTAGCAAACTTGGCATAGTGAGAAGTTGCAATCACAATAGGAATATAGGATAAAGGTGATGACAGCATAAGTGAAAGGGAATAAAATCCGACATCTACATTGTCGGCACTAAACCGGCTGATTAAAAGAGGCATCAATGCAGTAAATGCGGTAGAGAACAAATCACCAAAGTAAACGTGGATACCATACTCTTTATTATACCTGAACGCTTCACGCAATCTCTCTTTCAGGTGAGTAAATTTGGGTCTAAGCCTGAATAGTACATAAAGGTAAATAAATAACTGTGTGGTAAGAAAGAACGACCAAACCACAATAACCGGATTCAGAGTATCGTTGCCTTTGAACAACCAATATATCACACCGGAACAGACGAAAAAGGCAATTCTAGGATAATAACGTGCAATGATGAGCAAGTCGATACGGTTGTTTGCCGGCAATATCTGTTCATAGAGGTGCTTGAAATAATAGATGAAACAAAAGGGGACTATACATAAAAATATTTCTTTAATACCTTTCTCGGAGAAATTGGGCATTATGAAAGCCGCCAATACCAGGGAGATGACAATCAATAGATATATCGCACCTAAGTACAATAATCCTATACCATAATATTCTCTTCTTTTTTCTTCCGTATCAGCAAGTAATACGGCGCGATTGATAGAGCGAAAAAGACCAAAGTTTAGAACGATAATTGCAAATTCCAGCACGCGCTGAATATAGAGATAATTGCCATACTGCTCCGCCCCCATATACCTGGTAACCACAATATTGGTCACAAAGCTGAGTGGAAGTGCGATGAAATTCCATATGAGCAGACGAAAAGCCTGCTTCGCCTGAAGATTAGCCTTATATCTCTCTTTAAATCCGGATAGTATCTCCTTTACCGACATTATTCAGAACGAATGGCCTCTAATTGAGTTCTGGGAATAAGCCCGAGATCCTCTTTAATGAAACGAAGTTTGAGGAGGAGCTCTATCATCCCTTCCACGTCTAACCTGCGTGTGTTGTGGCTATTATATGGCTCGACCATTTTGGACATAGGGCCTTCAAAATAGGATTTGTCATAATTGAGATCTCGCGCATCACATGGAATGCGATAGTAATCACCCATATCTACAGCTTGTGCCATCTCTTCACTGGTAACAAGAGTTTCATATAGTTTCTCACCATGACGGGACCCTATGATTTTAATCTCAGTTGCGCCAAATTTGGGATCAACTTTAGCGTAAACTGATCTGAGTGCGTGAGCAAGAGTCGTCAGCGTTGCCGCGGGTGCTTTTTGAACGAACATATCACCATTATGACCATGTGTAAAAGCGTAAACAACCAAATCTACGGCGTCATCAAGAGTCATCATAAACCTAGTCATCTCAGGGTTGGTAATGGTAATGGGATTGCCCTGTTCCATTTGCTCCACCCAAAGAGGAATAACTGATCCGCGGGAAGCCATTACATTTCCATAACGCGTACAACATATCTTAGTACGAGCTCCATCACCTAACTCGCGTCCCTTTGCAATAGCTACCTTTTCCATCATTGCCTTGGAAACACCCATCGCATTTATGGGATATGCAGCTTTATCGGTGCTCAACACAACTACATTTTTCACACCATGTTGAATGGCGGAATCCAACACATTTTCAGTGCCCAGAACATTTGTGCGCACTGCCTGCATGGGAAAAAACTCACATGAAGGCACTTGCTTCAGTGCTGCCGCTTGAAAAACATAATCCACTCCGGTCATTACATTATCCACACTTCGCTTATCTCGCACATCTCCGATATAGAACTTCACTTTCGGATTTTGCAATCGATGACGCATATCATCCTGCTTTTTTTCATCTCTACTAAAAATACGAATCTCTTTAATATCTGTATCCAGAAAGCGCCTTAAGACTGCATTCCCGAATGATCCGGTGCCTCCTGTAATTAGGAGCGTTTTATCTGTAAAGGGTGTCATATTTTTATTTATTTTAATTATATTTCGTAATAGCAAATTTCGATATTCTTACCTTCCCTATCGTAATTGTTTATTTCAAGTTATTCCAATACCATTCACAGGCCTGTTCAAACCCTTCCAAAGCACTATATTGCGGATTATACCCCAAAATTCTTTTAGCTTTCTCAATAGATGCTTGTGAATGGGGTATATCTCCTTTTCTGTTTTCTCCAAAGACTGGCTGTATAGAGGCTATTTCAGGATCAAACTTAGATAAGTTTGTCCTGAGACAATCAAAGAGTTGCAATAAGGTAGTATTGCCCCCATAAGCTATATTAAAAACCAGGTCCAACGAAGCATTTAAGGGTAAATTCATATTATATAGCCCCGAATGTTTTACAATAGTCTCCTTAGGTGTAATCATCGCCAGTTCATTGGCTTGTATTACATTATCGATATATGTAAAGTCTCGCGAATAGGTACCGTCACCATTTATAATAGGAGATTCATGATTGATAAAAGCTTTAACCCATAATGGGATAACGGCTGCATAAGCTCCATTTGGATCTTGCCTGCGACCAAAAACATTAAAATAACGCAGTCCTATCGTTTCCAAACCATATAAGTCAGAGAACACATTGGCATACAATTCGTTCACAAATTTTGTAATGGCATAGGGCGAAAGGGGACGTCCGATATTGTGTTCTATTTTAGGCAACTCTTTGCTATCGCCATAGGTTGAAGAGCTTGCAGCATAAATAAATCTCTTTATACCGGCATCTCTTGTGGCTACGAGCATATTAAGAAAGCCATCTATGTTGGTGGCATTTGTCGCTATCGGATTGTTGATGCTACGCGGCACTGAGCCAAGTGCTGCCTGATGAAGTACTGCATCACAGCCTTTTAGTGCCTTTTTGCAAACTTCCATGTCACGAATATCTCCCTCAACAAAAGTGAAGTTGGGCTTACTTAGCAACGGTTCTATATTGCGCTTAAATCCTGTGGCGAGATTATCCAAACAAACAACATCGTAACCTTTTTGTACAAAATATTCGCAAAGATTACTCCCTATAAATCCGGCTCCCCCGGTTATTAGTATTTTCATTGTTTTATTCATTTATATCGGATATTCAGACCGTTTTCTTACTGACTTCTCTTCCCTTTCACCACAATATTACGTAATATTTTCCAAAAGTACCTCCAATCGGTACGTATTGGGCTTTTAAAATATGCATTTAAATATTTCCGTTCGCTCTCTTGTATCTCTTCCAAGGTTTTCGGCATATCTGCATAGAAAGGTGGTAAAAGTCCCGGTTTGGTTTTGATTCGCAACTCTTTCAAATCTTCATCATAAAGATTGAGATAATGAGCACTTAATGGACGCACCCCTACTATTTTAAGTTCACCTTTCATCCAATTGATCAACATGGGCAGTTCATCCATCCAGGTTTTCCGCAAAAAACGACCTAAGGGAGTTACCCTGTAATCGTCTAATATCTTTCCGCCTGTTGCAAGCCCCTGCTGTTTATAAATATAGGGTTGCAAATATTCGGAATAGGCATACATGGTTCTGAATTTATAAACACCTATGATCTTGCCTCCCTTTCCCTGTCGCTGCAGACGAATCAACATGCCGTTTGAAGGTTTATCGTCACGAATAGGCTTTTTTATCTTGGTGGCAACCATATAAAATCGTCCGTTATGCACCTCTTCATGTATTACCTCAAATCCTGCCCGATATAGTCTTCCCAACACCTCTACACGTGTCAGTACCCGCGACCTGCCGCCCGTAACCCAAAAATAGAAAGGGCGTGTAAATGAAAGTTTTGAACAGACACGATGCCAGAAAAAATCCAACGCATATACCATTCTATTGATAACCGGCGGACTTTGTCGTAAGACCTTTTCACGATGCAATGCAGATGTTACACAGTGACAGGCGATGCACCCTCTGTCTGACAAACTCTGATTGATATTTGCAAATAATGTGTTGATATGCCTGATTCTGTTTAATGAGCGCAAATATACAACCAAATGTGGGTCTTTTAGCCTGGAATAGAGTACCACTTCCGGATTGCTGCTTTCTAAAAACATAGTGTCATCGGAAAAAAGATGTTCCATTGCCCTCATCTTATCTCCAAAATTGTCAATATCCCGCGGCATTTCGCGGATAAGAGATATGATTTTTTCCACATCTCCATTTAGAGGAGCCTCCTTCTTATCTTCCAAAGGATTTACACCCTTCTCCTGCACATCATCCAAAACAGGCTCTTCGTAAAAATAGGGTATCTTTTTATAAACAAATCTTCTGAAAAGGGCATAAAGCAACACCTCGAGGAGTATAATAATCACCAATACGGTAACCATGGAGTAATGGTATTGCCATCCCGGGATAATAAGTCTGTAGAGCAAAAAAATGAGGAAACCTGCAAAAACCGTTTGCAGAAATATTCCCATCCATGCATACCACATTCGTTTATAATAACTGAAGCGCAACTTTTGTGAAACAATCCCTAAAATCACCCATAACAAAGCAGATAATACAGGATAATACCAGTAGGGCAATTTGCCAAATTGATATAGTATTCCAAAGGCAAACAGGGCAATTATAAAATCGCTGACTAAAATAAGGATCTTATGTCTCGTAAGTCTAATCACACGTATGATACTACAAATTTACATACCTTCTCTATATCCTCTCTTGTTATATAGGGGTGTATAGGCAATGACAGCACCGTACCACATATCCTTTGTGTAACAGGGTTGCTGTCGGCAGGATAATTTAAATCTTTATAGGCAGTTTGCCCATGCATGGGGGTTGGATAATAAACCATACTGGGGATACCCTGTTCTTTCAGATAGGCCTGCAAGCCGTCTCTCTGTTCTCTGTTTTTCAACTGAATGGTGTATTGCGCCCAGCTGGAGTAGTAGCCTTCAGGGATAACAGGCGTTTTTACTATGCCTTTCAGTTTTTCCGTATAGATAGCCGCCGCCTTATTGATGTCTTCCACTTCGTATTTTTTGAAAGCGTCAAACTTCACTTGCAAAATAGCAGCTTGCAGAGTATCCAATCTGGAGTTTAAACCGATGCGAACATTGTCGTATTTGAATGAACCCTTGCCATGTACCCTCAAAGAATCCATGATTTTGGCCCACTCATCATTGTTGGTGAAAACTGCTCCGCCATCTCCATAGCAACCGAGCGGTTTCGCAGGGAAAAATGATGTCGTGGAGATATCGCCAAAACTGCATGCCAGACGGCCGTTGATTTTACCGCCAAAGCCTTGTGCTCCATCTTCCAAAATGAGCAAATTGTACTTGTCTGCGATTTTCTGTACAGCATAATAATCGGCAGGGAGTCCGAATAGATCTACTGTAATAATCACCCTGGGAGTCAGCTTCCCTTCTTTTATGGTTTTTTCAATGGCTTTTTCAAGACTTTTTACATCTATGTTGAATGTATCTTCGTCTATATCTATAAAAACGGGTGTAGCGCCCTCCAAAGAGACAACTTCAGCCGATGCAAAGAAGGTGAAATCGGGCACGAATACGGCATCGCCTGCTCCAATGCCCCAGGCTTTAAGAGCAAGAGTAAGTGCATCCGTTCCGTTGGCACAAGCTATACAGTGTTTTACACCAACATACTCAGCTAAAGATGCTTCCAGCTCTTTTACTGCTTTACCCATAATGTAGCCGCCTGAAGCAGCCGTATCTATCATAGCCTTATCTATTTGCGGCTTTAAGACATTATATTGTTTAACTAAATCTCTGAATTGCATGGTTTTATTTGAGTTCAATTAATCCGTTATTTGATTCTTTATATTTTTTTCCACATTTGGGACAAACTAAATTGTCAGGCAAGCGTTCTCCACATTCACATACCCAGCCAATCTGTTTAGCAGGTACTCCTGCCATAAGTGCGTGGTCTTTTACATCTTTGGTGACTACCGCTCCGGCAGCTATCAATGCACACCGCCCTACAGTATGTCCGCAGACGATGGTTGCATTTGCTCCAATTGAGGCTCCCCATTTAACGAGCGTTTTGGCATAAACTCCATGAACGGAATAGTGAGAGCGCGGTGTAACAACATTTGTAAATACGCATGAAGGGCCACAGAAAACATTGTCCTCCAATTCCACACCCTCATATACCGAAACATTGTTCTGTATTCGCACTCCGTTACCAATCTTCACATTGTTGGCCACATTCACGTTTTGTCCGAGCGCACAGTTTTCGCCCAAAACGGCATTTTTTTGAATATGACAGAAATGCCAAATCTTCGTGCCTTTTCCTATTGTTACATTTTCATCGATGTAACTGCTTTCGTGAACAAAATAATCCTTTTCCACTATTGTTTTTCGTCAATTAATTCCTGTGCCTTTTCCAATACTTTCACCACTTCATACCCTGACCGCCCATCGGCAATTTCGATTTTTTTATCCAGATTTTCCACAAAATATTTTAACTCCTCGGTAAGAGGTTGCTTTTGTTCGTATGGAATAATCTCGGTAGGATTTTCAACCTTAATCGGAATCCCCTGTTCAAACTCGATATGTTTATTGTAGAACTTGATCTCTTTTTCAGGCGATGAATCTTCGAAAGAAATCATACCTCTGCTTCCAATTACCACCATGCGGTGTTCTTTGAAGGGATGAAGCCAGGAGACAAAAATATGTGCATGAATGTTATTTGGGTAGGTCAGTTGTGTCATAGTGTAGTCATACACGTTTTTCTGCAAAAACTTTGCTCCTTTCGATTCGATGCACTCAGAAATTTCCCCAACAAAATAGTTCAAAACTGAAATGTCGTGCGGCGCAAAAGACCAAAAGACGTTTTCCTCAGTTCGTACCGTACCCAAATTCAAGCGATTGGAGTAGATATAGTATAGTTCGCCAATTTTTCCGTTATCTATCAACTCTTTGATTTTGACAATTGCGGGATGAAACAGCAGGACATGACCCACCATGAGTTGCGCACCTTTCGCTTTGGCTAACTCTACCAATTCGAGCGAAGTTTCGGAAGAGAGCGTCATAGGTTTTTCCACCAATACGCTTTTGCCGTGTTCCAACAAAAGTTTGGCGATATCGTAATGAAGAGGTGCAGGTGCAGCTATGGTAAATCCGTCAAAATCCTCTTTTAGAGCCATTTCCACATCCTGAAAACCTTTTACCGGATATTGCTCCAGAAGTTCTTGCAATCTTTTAGGATTGGCCTCGACGATGCCACCTAAATTTCCCATTTCAAAGAGAGTTCGGATATGATTCTGTCCCCATCTGCCGCCACCTATTACGCAAATAGATTTCATATTTAGTTCTGGGTTAAGATTTTAGTTTTTATCGGTGCATGTTGCTTATTACGCTTTTAGTGGTACCTCGCACCCCGTAACCAACACCTCGTATCCCGCATCCCGTACCTTGCAACGTTTTATAGCAACTCTATGTTTTCCCTGTTTACAACACTTTTCATTGCGTTTTTGGTATCAAAAATGAACTTGGAGTGTTGTTGTACAAAATTGTAATCCACCTTGGTGTGAGCAGCTGTCACTATGACCAGGTCAGCCGCTTCCAAAAGTTCCTTGGTCAAGGCATTCTCACCCTGGTGTTTTTCTCCTTTATATATATATTCGTTGATGAAGGGATCATAATATTTTATATTTGCACCCATATCCTTTAAAATGTCGATAACCACCAAGGCGGGGCTCTCACGATAATCATCTATATCCTGCTTGTAAGCCACACCTAAAACCAGTATATTGGAACTATTCAACGATTTTTTATATCTGTTGAGAATATGACCGGCTCTCTCAACGCAATACTCCGGCATGCGGTCGTTAATCATCATCGAAGACTCGATCATGGAGGTATGGAAGCCATACTCGCGCGCTTTCCAAGAGAGATAATAAGGGTCGAGGGGAATACAGTGACCACCCAATCCTGGGCCCGGGTAGAAGGCCTGAAATCCGTAGGGTTTTGTTTTGGCTGCATCAATTACCTCCCAAAGGTTGATATTCATCTTATGACAGAGCATCGCCAATTCGTTTACCAATCCTATATTGATATTACGATAAGTGTTTTCAAGAATTTTCTCCATCTCGGCAATCGCCGGACTCGAAACCGTATGCGCATCGCTTTCAAGAACCGCTCTATACATGGCTGCAATTACTTCAAGAGCATCCTCTCCTATTGCTCCTACTACCTTTGGTGTATTTTTGGTTTTGTAAATCAGATTACCGGGGTCAACTCTTTCGGGCGAAAAACCGAGGTAAAAATCCTCACCGCACTTTAATCCGGAGCCCTCTTCAAGAATGGGTTTTATCAGCTCTTCTGTCGTGCCCGGATAGGTGGTGGATTCCAGGACCACCATCGTCCCTCTCTTCAAATATTTGGAAATAGCCTCAGTAGAGGATTTAACGTAACTAATATCGGGTTGCTGATAGATATCGAGAGGGGTAGGTACACAGATAGCCACAAAATCGACATCTTTAATGAAGCTGAAATCGGAAGTGGCCGAGAGCAATCCCTTTGAAACAATCTCCTCCAGATCACTATCTACTACATCGCCGATGTAGTTGTGTCCGGCATTTACCATATCGACTTTTTGGCGTTGCACGTCGAAACCTATTGTTTTAAAACCGGCTTTTGCCTTCTCTACGGCCAAAGGTAGTCCGACATAACCCAGTCCCACTACTCCGACTATAATCTCTTTTTTTGAAATCTTGTTTAATAATTGCTGCTTCATTTTAGACATGTATAAGATTTAGTTCCCGTGATCTTATTACTAAGATTCTAACCAACAAATATACAACAAATATTTGAAGGAAATGCTTGAAATTAGAAAAAAACGAGTAAAAGGGTACTCTATTTTGTAAAAATACAAAATAGAGTGGCTGAATTGAAAAAATTTAGAGATTTTTTATGGAGACCGTTACCTCAACCAACGTCTTTTCTTCTGTTCCGGCATTGCAGAACCCGAAGCCATTGTTTGTAATGCATCACCTCCATCCAGCGTGACCTTTACTGCATTATAGATAACACCCCAGTCCGGTAGTCCTCCTAAGCTCTTGTCATCTATAAACATATCGGCATCCAGCTTACGATGATACTCACCAGGTTGCAACTCCTCCGTTTCCCCCCTGTAGTTTTCGTTTTCTGCATAGAATTGTAATCCGCGCTTTGCACAATAGTCTATGGCCTCTTGCAAGAGATCTCCGGTACGTACAGTCCATAATATAAGCCTATGCCCATCTTTCTGCATCTGAAGTAATGTCTCTATGGCGAAAGGAATTGGTCTGCCTATTTTGGGATAAGCATGCTCCACAATAGTGCCGTCAAAGTCAATAGCTATGGTCATCACTACTTATTTTATTCTAAGGATAATTTTGTGCGTATTTCTTTTCTAATCCTCGTTTCACTCTTAGTCTTTAATTTTTTGATGGTGTCCCAATGTCTGCCTAATAGTAGTTTCGCTTTAATAAAAACTTCACTACCTAAAGATATACCATACCTTGGTATCTCAAATGGCCTAGAAACAATAGAAAAATCACGTGATTCAGTTGAGAATGCAAGTTTTATTCCATTTTCCTTCAGGAAGGATACTTCTCTTTGATTAAAATCTAAACTAGGTATTCCGTTTGGGTAAGCAAAATAGTGAACTTTGTCATTTAGGATTATTTCCAAGTTACGAATAGAATCAGTAATTTCCTTTTTACTTATTTCATCACTTTCATTTTGTAATATTGGATGGTTTTGTGTATGCGCCCCAATTTTTACAATTTTACTTGCATGAACTTCTTTTAATTGTTCAATATTTATATTGAAATGCTTTTCAGCAACATTTTTGTTTTGCATTTTGTATTCACCAATAATCCTCCAAATATCTTCAATTGTAAGAGTCTTTAAAATAGCCCAATTAGGATACTGGCTCAAATCTGTTTTATAAGAATTAGAAATCAGTCTGTTTAACTTGATTTCATCAAATTGTCTTATTTCTTGAAACCAAAAATTCTCATTATTTGATGTAATTTTTGGAGAAACAAATAAAATTGCCGGTATTTTATGCTTAATTAGTATTGGAAACATTACATCGTAAAAGGTCCTGTCTCCATCATCAATTGTTATAAGACATGAATTGTGCAGTTTGTGATTATCATAAAAAAACTCCTCAAGTTTCTCGATACTAATTAGATTATATTTTTTATTAAGTATTAAAAGAGTTTTTTCAAACCATGCTTGGTCATACACATCGTGAAAGTTGATTACCTTATTAGCCATAATTTTACCATTTCTTATTACCAAAGTAATGATCACAGTCAGAATCGGCAAAAGTGACCATTACGTTTTTAGTTAAATTATTTATGCAATAATACTCATTGAAGTTAGTTAAAATATCCATTTTATTACCATATGGGAAATATAAGTTCTTTTTCAATAACCTATCAAGAGAGCCCAAGGAAGAACCTGTAATAGTGGCAGAAACATTATTAAGTCTTGATAATTTAGCAATTGCTTTAAGTATGAGTTTAAAGTCACTATTGGAGTTAAACCTATAATCTACAAGAAGAAAACAATTAAGATTTCTCCAGACGACATTTCTAAGAACGAAATAGATTGAATTTTGTTTGTCTGAATCGTTTTGCATCGTATAAACAATATATTTCTCAGGATAATAGAAAAAGCGCCATTTTAAGAAATCATTATTTCTAGAAAATTCGAGCATTCCATTTCCATACCAATACCCATTATCTGATTTGATTTCCTCCGGCTTATTGACTCTATTAAAATATGCACCACCTACTTTAATCTGTTCAGGAAAAGTATAATTAATTGTTCTAAATCTTTTTGTTACGAGAGTAGCAAATGATAAAATGTTAAATACCTTGATGTATTTGGTCATTTGTCCAATGTTTTTCTCATTAAAAATTAGATGCATTTTTAATGAGACATCCGATAGACCAATTCCAAAATGTAGGTTCTCTTTTATTGCTTTTTTACATAATTGTGCACCTGCAATTGAACCTCTATATTCTTCATAGACAATATAATCCATGCCCCAAGTAGCATATTTTATTTCTCCATTGTACTTGAACTGAGATGGCATTAAGAGTATCTGTCCAATTATCGAGTCATCCTCTAAATGTGCTATATAGGAGTCTAATTGTCGAGAAAATGGATTATTTAGGAATCTGTATGATATGGATTCTTCAATTTTATTTCTCTCTGGATAAACACTAGTATTGAACTTGACGAGTTTTGGAATATCTTCTTTCCTTATTCTTCTTACTATTATTTTCATCTTTAAATTGTGCCATTATCAACATGAATATTCTGTCCTGTAATAGATTTAGCTTGATCTGACAGCAAAAACCCAATTGTGTCAGCAACCGAATCTATATCAACTGGTTGTTTCATTGAGGTTCTTTGGTAAATTCGGTTTTTCTGACTGTAAGAAAGTGGAGAACTCATTTCTGTTTCCATAAATCCTGCAACTAAACAATTGGAGCGAATCCCTTTTTCTCCCCATTCACGAGCTGTGTTTTTTGAAAATGCTTCTAAGGCCCCTTTTGTCGAAGCGTACATTGCTAAACCTTTGTAGCCAGTATGAACACTTATTGAGGAGATATGTACGATACTACCTTTGATGTTGTGAAGCAGCATTTGCCTCAATACAAATTTTGTCAAAATCATTGGAACAAACACATTCAGACGATACATTTTTTCAAGAGGGAGTAAATTCAAATTTGTAATTATATCATCATATGCTAGCGCGGCGTTGTTGACAAATCCATGAATTGGTGTGTCAAACTTGATCCAATCTTTGAATACGATCTGTCTAATATTTTCTCCATCGGACAAATCATACTGTAACCATTTAAGATTATCTGGATATTGACGCAATAATTCATTTAAACTTTCTGTTTTGCTCCTACTTATGGCATAAACCGTCCAACCCTTTTTTAATAACATTTCAGTTGTTTTTAAGCCTAAGCCTTTTGATGCTCCTGTTAATAATATATTCATATTCAATTCCTTTTTAATTTTCCAGTTCTGGTGGTTGAGAGTTCTTCAACAAACCGAATAACTCTTGGGATCTTATATTCCTGAATTCTGGATTGTAGAAATGCTCGTATTGAGGATTCAGTTATTTGGTTGCTGCTTCTAACAACTTCACAACAAATGATATTTCCAAGTATGGAGTTTGATTTTGGATATATGCGAACATTTTTAATCCCTGGTAAGGCTAATAACGCTTCTTCAACTTCAGTAGGATTTACCTTATAACCGCCAACATTTATCATCTCACTTTTACGATTCACAAAACGAAACTTCAATGGATCTTTTGTAACCATATCAATTACATCACCAGTATGGTACCATTCATCAATCTCTGCGTCTGTGCTCCCCATTAAACTACGGTGAATTAAAAGTTCATTATTTTCAATGCGAATTAAATTCTCAAATTCGGGTCGAATGCTAAAAATGTCATTTTGTGAAGCAAACAATGTCCCAGCCTCTGTTGAAGCATACACATTAGTTATTTTAGCATTTGGAAAAATACTTTTCAGTTGCTTGAAGGTCTTTTCATTGAATTTTTCTCCACCTGATGTTATTCTTTCCACAGATGGAAATGTTTCCAAACAGGGTAGCAATAGTCTGTAAAAAGTTGGAGTCGCGGAAATATGTGTTATTCCATTATTTTTTATTTCTGCGTAAATGCCCTGTGTATCCAGACCGAAAAGACGAATAATGGAGTTGCCATTGAGCAGTGCTTGAAAAAAAACCTGAATACCAGCCATGTGTGTAGGATTATAAGCAAAACCCCAAATACTATTTTTGTTGCGTTCAGAAACTTTCACAAATCTGGTAATTGATTTAAAATCATGACTAACCTTTTTAGGAATACCGGTTGTACCTGACGTAAACAATGTTATTTTCCATTTGTCAGGGCATTTACTCAACTTTTCAATTAGTTCGTGTTTATTGTCCAAAATTGGAACTTTGCTTTTTCCCACAGGTTTAATAAATGATGTGTAATCAGAATGACCTGTAAGATTTATCAATTCAGATTCAGTAAAATCGGAATCAAGAAGAATTATCTCTTCATCTAATAGCAAGGATAAAATTATATGTTTAAATACAGTGTAATAATCGGCAGACTTACAGTAAGGACTATAAATTGATGAATTAGTTATGTCATCAATCAAAAAGTCCCATGTAATAAGCCTTTCGTTATTAATATCCTTGAGAAAATAATTCACTACAAACTCTCCAGTTTTTCCAGAATTTCTCCTACTGTATTTACGATCCCATCTTCGAAAATGTCAATATCATACTCTGCTTCAATCCGTACCGTTAGTTCAGCCAAATCAAGTGAATCAAACCCAATATCATTTCTTAGATTCATTTCATTAGTTATTGATTCCAACCTTTTTTTTGACCTATTCTCAAGTACTATATTAATGATTTTTAAAATATTTTCCTGCATTTTAATGTCAATTTAATTATTGATTCATGTTACAATATTAATTGCTGTCCGGATTGTTGTTGGGTCAGCCAATTAGAGTGTCAAGCTATAAGATACTGAATACATAGTAATAAGTTGCAACCTCTCATAAATTGACTTACCAATCCTACCCATTTCTACTTAATTGTCATTTTATGAAAGTCAAAAATAGATAGTTTTAAAGTAATTACCAAATCAACTTTCGGAGCCTTGTAGCTATTTAATCGTTTTTACAAATTCCAACATCAGCGCCAGCACCTCTTCCGAAATGGTCTCTTCAATCGTTGCATACTCGGTAGGGAGGCCTGTGGTAGCGTGCTGGAAGAGGTGGTTGAGTCCCTCAAGCTCCACAATGCGCATATTGTCTCTGCCGGTCTCTTTTGCTATTTCATGGAAAACAGGAATATTTTGATAGGATACCACCTGTTTGTCGAGGGTCCCATTGAGGATCAGTGCCGGTACGGTAACTTCTCGAATTGCCGGGGCCGGATCATATTTTAGAAAATAAAAGAACCATGGTGAACCGTACTGGTCAATCATAGGGACTGCGACATCATCAGGCATCCCCACAGACGCAAGCAAACCGAGCGCTTCCTTGCGGAAGTTCTCATCCGGAGTATCGTGTTTCTCCACTATGGCGAAAACTTGCTCTGAAATCACTCTATTTTGCTCAATGGCCTGCTCGGGCATACCCATTCCTCTGTAGACTTCAGCCTGCTGGAGCTTCATTACCTCTGCTCCGGTAACAGCCGGACCTGCAAGGGAAATCACAAAAGCCACATCGGGGCGCCTCCTGGCCACCATGAAGTTAATATAACCGCCTTCACTATGGCCGGTAATGCCGCAAAGTGAGGGAATCACTTCTTTTCTTGAAAGCAGATAGTCAAATGCTGCCTCGGCATCATAGGAAAGGTCAAAGGAGGTGGCATCGGGATTGCCGGGTTCTGACGAACCTACTCCGCGATCATCAAATCTTAGAACAGCCACTCCGTTGCGACTCAAATAGTCGGCAATCACCGCAAAGGGCTTGTGATCCATCAACTCTTCGTCACGATTTTGAGCCCCGCTACCTGTAACAAGAATCATGGCCGGAAAGGGGCCTTCCCCTTCGGGAATGGTCAAAGTGCCTGCAAGAGTGAAATCTTCTCTGGTATTTTTGAAAAATACCTCTTCGGATTTGTAGGGGAATGGGGCTTTTGGCTCCTGCGGGCGCCTGGGCTTTTCCGCCTTTTCACCTTTTGAGAGATTGAGAGGCAGCGACATACCCATCTGTGTAAATTCTCCTACTATGTTATTCAGTACCAGTGTGCCTTCGTAAGTGGCATTGAGCGGCGCTATGGCCATAGTGAGTTTCATCATTTCGAAAGAAATCGATGTAACGGGGATGTTATAGGCTCCCTGAGCAGGAACATCCAGCGTTGCTGAAATTGTACCGTCTGATTGCTTGATGTCAAAACAGAGTTCAAGCTCGGTCGGACCCAAACTGAGGGTACCTTTCCAGTATCCGGTGATATTCTGTGCCATGCCGCTATTCGCCAGCAAGAAAACTAGTGCGGAAATCAATAAAATCCTTTTCATGATATATAATTTATTTTTTTCTAAATAATCTTCTTCCCAACATAAAACCCAAAACTATAAAAAAAACTCAAAACTCGAAACTCAGAACTCAAAACTACACCAAATTCACCCTCATATAATCTCTTGCTCCCACTTTCAGCCTCACCCTCTCCCCCTCTTTCTCTATACCGAAAAACGAATAGGCTTCCTTAGGTATATTAACTTCCACCTCTGCATGGCGATCCCCAAAATTGGCCACTATAAGCATACATGAGCCTTCATAGCCCCGCATGAAGGCGAATTTACGATTGCCGTTAAATCGCTCGGAATCGGGATTGGCATACATCAGATCATAAGTCTCGCCCTGTGCAAAAATGGCATCAGACGTAGCTATCTTCAGCAGGCGGGCATACTCCTTATATACCACCAATTCATCCACCGTCAGCCGGTCGAGCAACCAGCGTCTTATCGAAGGCACATTGTAGTAATCGAAAATCGAAGTGCGTCCGTCCACTCCGCTAAAGCCCTCACTCTCCATCCCCCTCTCACCGAACTCCTGGCCGAAATAGAGCATGAATGGTGCCTTATTGAAAAGCAGCGAGACTGCAAGGGCCGGAAAAGCCGCCCTGCCCGACCCGGTAAAAAAGTCCGAGGCAATGCGCTGCTCATCGTGATTTTCCAGAAAATTGAGCATTCGCGGCTGCAAGTCGCCAAGGTATTGCCATTCTGCCGTGAGCAATCTCGTACTTGCTCCATCGCAGATAATGCTCCTCAAAGTATCATAGAAGCCCGATTTATCATACAAAAGGTCAAATCCGCCCACCTCATGATATTTCCTGTAATTCTCCTTGCCATAAACCTCTGCAATGAAAAAAGTATTTGGGTAGAGATACTTTATCTCACTGAAAGCCCAGCCGAAAAACTCCGCAGGCACCAACTCCACCATATCGCAGCGGAAACCATCCACCCCTTTCGACACCCAAAACTTAAGGATTTCGAGCATTTTAGCCCAGGTGCCATGGTTGTCGTAGTTGAGCTTGACAGTATCATACCAGTCATGGATTGAGGGAGAGGTGTGGAACACATCATTGCCGGTAGCCTTGGCAGGAATTTCCACATAATCGGAATTGAGCGACTCCGGCAGCACCAACGCTCCATTCAGCAGATAGAAATTGTCCCTGTTAAAATAGGTATCATACTGTCGAAATACATGGTTAGGCACAAAATCTATAATAACCTTCATCCCTGCCTTGTGAGTGCGGTGGATTAGCGCTTCAAACTCCGCCATACGGTTGTCGTGGTTATTTGCGAGAGCCGGACTCACATCAAAATAATTTCTTATAGCATAAGGAGAGCCTGCCTCTCCCTTTACTATAGAGGCGTTGCAATCCTTTATACCATTGAAATGCGTCTTGGTTGCATGAGATATTACTCCGGTATACCAGATGGCGCTGACCGAGAGTTTTTTGATTTTTTTAAGTACTTCGTCGGTTATGTCGTCAAACTTACCGCTGCCATTGATACTGTAAGAGCCTCCGGGTACGCTCTTGCGTTTGCCGAAAGCTCTTAGTAACAGCTGGTATATGACCACCTTCCCTTGCACTACCAGTTTAGTATCTTGTGAAAGTCGTACTCTTCAGGGTTGCTGACGTACTCTTTGGCTGCCTCGTAGTCGTTAGGGGTAATGTAGTGTACTATGTGTTTGTAGATGCCCTGTGCCTGATCACCCTCGATGTCCACCAGACGCGGGGGGATCTTACCTGTCTTGGGATCCTGAAAGTCTTTGAGGTAAAGGGGCTTGATACGACCGATAGTATCCACGTAGACCATACATCCCGACTCTCCGCGTGTGTAGAGTTCATAAACTCCGCAACCGAGCTGGGTACAATAGAGCAGGTCGTAAGAGATGGGAGCCTGGCATCTGATGTCATAGCCGATCTCGATGGGACGCATCTTTACATTCATTCCGAGCTTTTTGAGCTCGATCTCAAGAATGTCGTTGAAGAGCTGAGCCTTGGGAATTTTACCAAGTTCCGGATGTCCGTGCTCGTCAAAAGTGAATTTGACTCCGGTCGCCTTCAACTCATCCTCATCAAGGAGATGGAATACTCCCTCTGAAAGCATTATACCGCCATACGGAATGCCCATCAATTTTCTCTTGACTATTGATGATATTGAGAGTTTGATGATTTTGTCAACGGTAATTTTGGTTTTATTGAACATTTCGGGGATGATGATCATCGGATAGTGGCAGGAAGAGCCGATACCGATAGCCAGATGGCCTGCAGAGCGTCCCATGGCAGATACGATAAACCAGTAGCCAGAGGTCCTTGCATCTTCATACACTGTTGTGGCAATACGTGTACCCTCGGCTTTAGCAGAGTGATAACCGAATGTAGGTGTGTTGAGAGGGAGCGGAAGGTCATTGTCAATGGTCTTCGGCACGTGAATGTTGGATATTCTGTAATTTCTCGCCTGAAGGAATTTTGTCACCCTGTTGGCAGTAGAAGCGGTGTCATCACCACCTATCGTAACAAGTAATTTAATGTTGTTGTTTTGGAAAAGATCGTGATTGAAATTTCCTGCATAATCCTCCTCTGTGGGTTTATATCGGCTCATCATAAGGTAGGAACCACCTCTGTTGAAGATGTTGTCCGCCATCACGAAATCTATCTCAGTATATGATGGATTGGGAGTAAAAAGCCCCTTGTACCCCCCATGGAGACCGAGTACTCTGTATCCTCTCGCCAAAAATGCCTTTGCTATGCTTCCTATAACCGTGTTTATTCCGGGAGCGGGCCCTCCTCCGGTCAAAATAATGATAGATTCTTTCATAAAATGTTTGTGTTTGTATTTCAGGCTGCAAATGTACTACTTTTTGATAAAATTATACTAATTTTGTGGGTTATTAGTGAATTTAACGGATATGGCCAAAATTACCAAATCATTTGCAAAGGAGAGGATAGAGCAATTGCGCCGTAAACTCGAAGAGCACAACCGCAGTTATTATATCCTTGCTACTCCCGTCATATCCGATTTTGAATATGATATGCTGATGCTGGAACTCCAGGGCCTGGAGGCCAGATTTCCCGAATTCGCAACCGAAGACTCTCCTACTCGCAAGGTGGGCAGCGACCTTACGGATACAAACGAGGGCTTTACACAGGTAGAGCATCGTTATCCTATGCTTTCACTCGGCAACACCTATAATGAAGAGGAGTTATACGAATTCCACCAAAGGGTGGCTAATGTGGCCCAGGTGCCCTTTTCTTACTCCTGTGAACTCAAATTCGACGGTACGGCCATCTGTCTCATCTATAAAAAGGGCAGCCTGGCACAGGCTATTACACGAGGTGACGGCATCAAAGGCGATGACGTTTCGCGCAATATCGTCAGCATAGAATCCATTCCTCACATTCTCCACGGGAAAAACATTCCGGCTGAATTCGAGATCAGAGGCGAGATTTTCATGCCTTATGAGGCCTTTGAACGTCTCAATGCAGAGAGAACTGCTGCAGGTGAAGCACCTTTTGCAAATCCCAGAAACGCTGCATCCGGTTCTCTTAAGCTACTTAACCCCTCTCAGGTTAAGGAACGCGGACTCGACTGCATCCTATACCATCTTCTCGGAGAGGATCTGCCCTTCAGCACTCACAGCGAGGCAATTGAAGCCGCGGCCTCCTGGGGATTTCACGTCTCGGAAAACAGCATCGAAGCCAAAGATATAGAGGAAGTCATAAGTTATATAGATAAGTGGGAAGAGCAGAGGAAAAACCTCCCCTACGCCACTGATGGCATTGTGGTCAAGGTCAATCAACTCGACCTTCAGCGACAACTGGGCTATACGGCCAAATCCCCGCGTTGGGCCACCGCATTCAAGTTCAAGCCGGAGCAGGCGCTCACCGAAGTCCTCTCCATAGATTACCAGGTGGGCAGGACCGGAGCGGTCACTCCCGTGGCCAATCTTGAGCCCGTCCCCCTATCTGGAACCACGGTGCGACGTGCCTCACTTCATAATTTCGATCAAATGGAGCTGCTTGATATAAGGGTTGGCGATCTGGTATATGTAGAGAAGGGAGGTGAGATCATTCCCAAGATTACGGGCGTAGAGTTTTCAAAACGCCATGCGGATGTAAAGAAGCCGGTTTTCCCCTCAGTTTGCCCCGATTGCGGCACTCCTCTGGAGAGAGACCCCGAGCAGGCACGCCACTATTGCCCTAACAGTGAGGGCTGCCCCACTCAGATTAAGGGACGCTTCATCCATTTCGTTTCCCGTAAGGCAATGGACATACTTGCAGGCGAGGCGACTATATCGCTTTTCTACGACAAGGGACTTATTCGCACTCTCCCTGATCTGTACCGTCTGAAAGCGGAGGATATATTGGGACTCGAGGGATGGCAGCAGAAGTCGGTAGACAATCTTCTTTCAAGCATTGAACAATCCAAGCAAGTGCCATTTGAAAGGGTCCTTTACGCATTGGGCATAAGACATATCGGCGAAGCTACCGCTAGGGTGGCCGCAAATACATTCGGAAGTATCGATGCTCTCGCTTCAGCAACAAGGGAAGATTTGATGCAGGTGGAGGATTTTGGAGAAATAATGGCGGAGAGTGTAATATCATATTTTTCGAATGAAGCCAATCGGCGCATGATCGAAGAGTTGCGCGGTTTCGGACTGCAATTTGCCCTCTCTTATGAGAAACAAAGTCCGCTATCCGACCGGCTCTCCGGTACCACGATAGTGATTTCGGGGAATTTTTCCATTTCGCGCGAAGAAATGAAAGCCCTAATAGCCGCCCACGGCGGTAAAAATGTGAGCTCCGTGAGCGGAAAGACCACATATCTCCTGGCCGGAGAAAAGAGCGGCCCGGAAAAACTCAGAAAAGCCGAGAAACTCGGCATCAAAGTAATAACTGAGGAAGATTTCCTCAAAATAATTGAGGGAGAGAAGGCATGAAATTGTTTATTCAAAGATTGAAAGAGCTCTACCGGATTATTTTCAAATTTGTCACGAGAGATATCTGGAGGCTGGATTTCAGCGAGTTTGGAAAGGCCCGCAGAAGAGCCATACGCTACTTGAAGGCACTCATCATCACCTTTAAGGGTTTCTCGGGACAGCGGATTGCGCGTGAAGCCATCGCGCTTAGCTATTTCGGATTAATGGCCATCGTACCGATTGTGGCACTGATCCTATTTGTGGCCAGCGGTTTCAAACTTGACAAAATGCTTTCCGACCTGCTCTACTCCACCTTCCCCACCAGTACACAGATGATTGACGCCGTACTCAACTTTGCCAACAACATTCTGGTTACCACGAAAAAAGGGACTTTCGGATGGATAAGTTTCGGAGCGTTTGCCTGGCTGGTAATCTGGTTGATGATAAATGTCGAGTCCGCATTCAACCGAATCTGGATGGTTAAGGAATATACGGGCATCGGCAAGAGAATAGTGGCTTATCTGGCCATTCTCCTGCTCTCTCCTTTCATGATAATACTCTTCCTCTACGGATGGGGATATTATATCAGATTCCTCACCTCCGCAAGCGCAAACCTCGGGGCATTCAGTTTCCTTACCACAAACCTTTTCTGGGTGGTATTCTACGGAGTGGCCGTACTGGTATTCTCACTGCTCTATAAATTCATTCCCCACACGAAGGTAAGATATAGTTCGGCCATAAAAGGCGCCATCGTATCAGGAGTGGCATTTGTGGCGATACAGTACGTTTACCTGAACACCCAGCTGATGGTGACACGCCTGAGCGGTGTTTATGGTGCTCTGGCAGCGATACCGCTGCTTATGATCTGGATGAATCTCTGCTGGGGTGTGATCCTGTTCGGAGCCCAGCTTTCGTACGGATTCCAACAAGTAGACTACGAACATCCGGTCAATCCCCTGGGGCTGGAGGAGAGCGACGACAATGAAAATCATGAAACCGAAATAATTCTTGAACAACATATTAAACCAATAAAAAATGGAAAAAAAATACATTGATTTTATTAATGAAGACCATCTCCATTCCCTGATAAGGGATACAAAGGAGGATAAGGAGGCAATAAGGGCTATTTTTGCCAAAAGCAAGGCAAAAGAGCCGCTGACTCTCTCCGAATGCGCACAATTGCTT
>Ga0208694_1002087_pt1 | contig 22146 bp, 19 predicted proteins | sample AD_UKC078_MetaG_FD_184442 | JGI IMG/M metagenome (GOLD analysis project Ga0208694, IMG submission 184442) | Active sludge microbial communities of municipal wastewater-treating anaerobic digesters from USA - AD_UKC078_MetaG (SPAdes) (version 2) | ecosystem: Engineered > Bioreactor > Anaerobic >...
TTCGCCTATATACTAAAATGCGACAAATGTCGATTAAAAGGATAATCGACTTGCTCATAATATTTATTTATTGATTACTAGGCAATAAACTTGGAGAAAAATATGGCGACAGAAGAAAAATTAGACCTTCTAAAAAATACAAAAGTTAGCAAACTGCTATTCAAATTAGCCGTTCCTACTATCGTTGCGCAAATTGTCAATTTGCTTTATATGGAAGTAGACCGAATAATGATAGGGCATATTCCCGTTATTGGGGGAGACGCATTGACGGGCGTAGGCGTATGTTTGTCCGTACTAATAATAGTAATGTCCTTTTCATCTTTGTGTAGCGTCGGTGGCGCTTCAAGAGCGGCGATATTCTTGGGCAAAGGCGACAAAGAATCTGCTGAAAAAACTTTGGGTAACTGCGCTCTTGCGTTGATTATCTCGGGACTACTGATGATAGTAATATTCGAGTGGAAAGGAAGGGAGTTGTTATTGCTGTTTGGAGCGAGCGACATTACTATCGATTACGCTTGGGACTATATGAAAATATACGCGTTAGGCGCGTTATCGGTACACTTGACGCTTGGACTAAATTGCTTTATCACAACGCAAGGTTTTGCAAAAACTAGTATGTTGACCGTTATTATCGGAGCGGTGCTAAATCTTATTCTTGACCCGTTATTTATCTTTGTGTTTAATATGGGAGTCAAAGGGGCGGCGCTTGCTACCATCATTTCGCAGACAGTTTCGGCGATATGGGTTGTGCTGTTTTTGATTGGTAATAAGACAGTTTTGAAAATAAAACTCAAAAATTTCAAACTTGAATCGCGCATAATACTACCTGCATTATCCCTTGGACTTGCTCCTTTTATTATGAATTTCACAGAAAGCATACTAGGAATTTGCTTTAATATTTCTCTTCTTAAATACGGTGGCGATACCGCTGTGGGAGCAATGACAATCTTTATGAGTTTATCACAGTTCATCATTTTGCCCCTTATAGGGCTATCACAGGGCGCGCAACCGATAATGAGTTATAACAAAGGCGCAAAACTGCCCGAACGAATGAAAGAAACGCTCAAATTATTGCTTATGGTGGCAATGACGTATTCGTTTGTTATTTGGGGACTAATTATGATAACGCCACGAACGTTTGCCCAGTTGTTTACCGATAGTGAACAAATCATTGTTTACGTAGAAAAAATGATAAGGGTATTTTTGGCGTGCGGAGGATTGTTCAGCGCGCAGATTGTTTGTCAGCAAATGTTTGTCGCTTTGGGCAAAGCAAAAGAATCTTTGTTTATCGCTTTGCTAAGAAAAGTTATTATTTTAATACCGCTAATATATATTATGCCGTTAATATTTACTCAAAATCAACAGTTGGCAGTACTGTTAGCAGAACCGCTCGCCGACTTGATATCGGTTATCACAACAGTAATATTCTTTGGCGTTGTGTTTAAGAAAGAACTAAACAGTTTGCGAACGCAAAATCAACTTGAAGGCGTGTTGGAAAAAAATCAAAACTAAAGAAGCGTTTAATTAGGGATTATTCTAATTAGGCTTCAAAAGGCGAAAGAAAACCTCATCCAAGAGTTAATAGCTCAAGGGTGAGGTGTTTTTTATGCGTAAGCAACTATGCTACTAATTATGCTTATCAATGATATGACATTTAGAATTGTAGAGATGATTATATATAAAACTTTTCTTTCCTTAACACTAAAGGCAACACCAATAGCTGAACCAATAAAGATTATGACGCCAACAATGAAGTATGCTGACGTAAAGTAGTCACTAAGTGACTGTTCTATAATTGGTTTGAATATCGGTAAGAACCCAATGAAAACCTGCCAAAGAACATCTAAACCTTGAAATACTGCTGTAAAACCACCTGCAATGAATAACAAAACTAAAATAATACCGATAGAGATTAACGATTTCTTCATACATTAATCCTAACTTTTGAATGTGACTTGGCCGTTCATGAGCATAGGGAGTAAAAAATCTCTAAGTGACAATAATTCTTCATTTTCTTTTTTTAAACAATCTATTTGTTCTAATGATTTATTAAAAGTTGTTAGTAAATTATCGTTCTTGCAATCTAGCATTTTTACATTTTGGATATCGCTTAAAGTAATAAATTTTACTATTGAACCATTAGAACCTTTTTTGAACTGTTCTACTGTTTGGTTGCAGCATATATGAAATAATCCAATATACTTCTCATCATATGGTTTAATGACATAAGTTCTTTGGTATGCATTGAATTTTCCATTGTAATGTTTTACATTGAAGTCTCCATTTCCAGCAATAAGAATAACATTTCCTTCAAACTTATAATCATCACATCTTAAAATATCATTTGAACATGTAAAGAATGGATATTTCCCGTTTTCAGTAGAATGATTAGCATCTTCTTTACCAGTTTTAATATCAGCAATTTCATATGCATGTTTTAACTCCCATCCTTCAGGGATTTCTCTTTTTAATTCTTCATTCCAAACCATTTTTCCACCAGAAGATTTATAAGGTTTACCTTCTTCATTTGGAAATTCAAATTGTAAGAACCAATAGTTATATAAAGTCTTTGACATTGATTCTAACTCATCCTTTATCCGATTATTGTTCTCTATCTTATTATCAATAGTATTAATAACATTAAATATCTTTTCTTGTTCTGCTTTAGAATGAACTACCATTTCTATACTTGATAATGTCTTAACTGATAAACCTGGTTGTGCAGATTGTCCTTGATAGCGTCCTAAATTCATCGTTTTTAATTTAAGCGCTAAATATCCTGAAATATTTTTTTCATTAGCAACAGCAACAATAGCATGTTCAGTCATAAAGGCTTTACCTTTAAAATATCGAACATTTCCACATTGGGCCCCTTGTCTTCCAATAATCGCACACTCGCCATCAAAGTTCGTTTTATTACAATATCCTCTTATTCCATTTCCTCCATAAACAGGATATAAAGATTTTTTGTTAATTTCACTTGCTTTAATTGAATCACCACTGCTAAATCTATGACAAGCTTCACCAATAGTTGTTTTATTCATACTTTAATTCCTCCAGGTGATTTTTAATCTCATCTTCTAGAGTCTTACCTTCTGCAAATAAATTATCAAGATTGGATTTATATGTATTCATCTCGGTTTCAAATTCTTCTGGAGTCAGGTCTATATACTCAATTTTTACATCGAAATATTGACCTGCACTAAATGAATAGTTCTTTTCTTTAATTTGATCATAAGTAACTAATACAGAAAAATCTTCATCAATAATATGTTTTACAAATATATCAACAATCTTATCTAATTCTTCTTTTGAAAGAACTGTCTTTTGATTTTTTCCGACTTTTATTTTTTTACCGAGCTTAGATGCATCCATTAATAATACTTCGCCATTTGTATTTGACTTATCAATAAATAAAACGGAAACATTTGTACCAGTGTTTGCAAAGATATTCGAAGGCATAGATATGACACCACGAAGCCATTTATTATCAATAATTTGTTGTCTAATTGTTTTTTCTATTCCAGCTTGAGCCGTAAGAAAACCTGTAGGAACTACAATCGCTGCTTTTCCGCCATCTTTTAGCGAATACAAAATATGTTGAATAAAGCAAAGATATATAGCCATTGAATCCTTCTTGGCGTTTGGAATCTTAGATATTCCTGCAAAAAATCTTGATGTTTTTTCCCATTTAGTCTCAATTTTATCTCTAGTGGATGAAAAGTCAGTTTTAAATGGAGGATTAGAAGTGATAAAATCAAATTTCTTAATACCTGAGGTATCATCACCTTTAATTCTAAAATGAGCAGGAGTTTCTAATGTATCACCTTCAATAATATTTTCTAATGATTCTTTTAAACCATTTAGAAGCATATTGATTCTTAAAAAACGTGATGATTTTTGAGAAATATCTTGTGTATATACTCTTGCCTTATTTCCAAATTTCCCATCACCAAGTTCATTTGCCAAATGAAGCACAAGAGAACCTGAGCCAGCAGATGGATCGTAAATCTCATAAATTTTATCTTCAACTGGTGACATATGTACCAAGATTTTAGCAATAGCACTTGATAATGCTTGTGGTGTGAAATATTCTGCATAAGTTCCACTAGCAACATTATAGTTTTGAATTAAGTACTCAAAAATTGTACTAAAGAAGTCATAGTTACCTTCAATACTTTCACCAAAATCAAATCTGTCTCTAGTGATATATGAGAAGATATTTCGCGCAAATGCATTTCTTTTTGAGGCTTCAACCTTATCACAGATTTCAGAAAATAAAGGTTTCTTTTCACCATCAGCTGTTTCTACGCTGAATGATTGATTTTCTTTGTAATTTGAAATTCTAACCAATGTTTTATCAAATTGATTATAGAAATTATCGTCCTTGATATGTTGAACTAAATAATCAATTGTATCTTCATATTTGAATGCTACATCTTGTGGATATGCCGCATAAAATGCATCAAGCATGTCATCTTCATTTGTGATTACTGATTGATAGTTTAAACCTGTATCTTTACAAAATTTTTTAAGGTTCGCCATGAACTTATCATTTAAAAACTTATAAAGAAATACCGAAGTAACTACAACTTCTTCATAAGCCGTATTGGATAATCCATTAGTTGAGCATAGACCTTGCAAGTCATCAATAATGGATTTTATATTTTTCTCTAATTCTATATAATTTGGCATGTTTTATTTCTCCTAAATGTTTTCTTTATAAAGTAGTAAGTTCACATATAACATTTCAAGAATTTCGTCATATGAGTCTTTTACTTTCTTAAAAAGTTTCTCTTTAATTAAAATGACAGTTATCTTTGATTTTGTAGCATCCACAAACCCTTTTTTACCTTGTAAGATTAAAGCATCGTCATAGATTGTATCTTTAATGTTGTCGTAAATAATTTTTAAGAAGCTTTCGATATCTGACCTATCGATGTTCGTTTCTATTACAGTATCACTTAATGTTTTAACGAATGCAAAGCTTCCACCATAGGCTTGAGAAAGTCTATCATTTTCTTCATTTATTCTTTTTGCTTCTTCAAGAGCTGTTCTTAATTCATCTGATAATTCATCAATTGTTGCATATTCGAACACTTGAAGTTTCTCGAAAATTTTCTTAAGTAATTCTTCGAGCTTTTGAACCTTGATATCTTTCTTGTTTTTATTCTTTTGAACTTCTTTTTGAAGCTCAGTAAGTGCATCTTTTACTTTATTGAAGTCCTCATCCTTTAGCATAAATTTGCCTAAGTCAAGAATGGTAATTCTTGTTTTTATAAACTCATAAACCACTTTGATAACTTCTTCATTATTCATGATATCAAGAGTATCGATTACCTTGTTTGATAAATTTATGAATGAAATTCTATCATTAACTGTCTTTAAGTAATTATTAACTTTATCATCATCAATCAATTTAGAGTATTCTTCTGCTCTTGAAAGTTTGAATTCGACTGAACAATCTTTAACTCCAGTTAAAAGCTTTCTAATCTTTAATAATGCTTCCTTGTTGAAGTATTGCATCATGTTTACAAACGTTTCAATATTATCAACAGGAATAAACCTTTTCAATTCAGCCAAAAACTTATCAAGTTTTCTCTTGATATCTTCTTTATCAACAACAAGACCAGACAATGATACTTCATCATCGCCATCTTCGTTCATGTCAGCTTCAAGTTCTTTAATATAAGCGTCAAGAGTGCTGTTGTATTCTTTTTCGATGTCAACGAAGTCTACGATATAACCATATTGATAAACTTTTCCTGTAGGACTTTTATATGGTCTATTGACACGAGAAATCGTTTGAAGCAAGCTTTGTGCGTGTGGTCCTCTTAAAAGATACATTTTCTTTAGTCTTTTTACGTCATATCCAGTTGTAAGCATATAATGAACAACTAAAATATCAGGGAATCCACTTTCTCTAAAGTTAATTTGATGTTGTTTATTTAATGCATTTTGAACAGCATTATTTTCACTATCTGACATTACTAGGCCACTTGTAAGTTTGCTATTGTTCTTAAACCATTTATTGATTTTACTTGCTTGGTCGTTAGAACGGCACACGATCATTCCACCGATTGTATTATCAGTGTTTACAAGTCTGAATTGCCTGAAGTCCTTTTCGATATATTTTGAAACACCCTCAATATAGTCATCAGATTCATACACATCTTTGCTATCGAGGTTTTGGTTTTCAATATCAAGATTTTCTTTAATCTCAGCCTTTGCTGCAGTATCAATTTGTTCTTTTTTAATTCTTAATGTATAACCATCAGCGATTGATTTATCATAGAAATATTTGTGGATGTAATCACCAAATTTTAAGTTGGAACGTTCCTTCTTAGTTAATAAAGGTGTTCCTGTCATGGCAATATATATACCATTCGAATCACAGGTCATCAAATTCTTAAAGAATTCACCATGAACATTATACGATCTATGTGCTTCATCAACAAAAAATATTCTTTGAACTCTCACATTGTAAACATTCTTGATGACTGGCATTTTTGATTCTTCCATCAACTTATGAATATTAACAATACAAATCGTACCAATGCCATCATTATCTTCATCAAGAGGTTTCTTTAGTTCTTTTGCAAATTCAGCCTTACTTGAAACGTTTGTTACTACAAAACCTCTGTTCGTAAATTCAGTTGTCGCTTGAGTCATTAAATCAAGCCTATCTACGATAAAGAAGAATCTAGTATTAACATTCTTTTTGGCAAAGTAATCTGTTATGACTTTTAGTGAGTATGCTGAAAGTGCGGTCTTACCCGAACCTTGAGTGTGCCAAATAATACCGTTTTTATCCTTTTCACCAAATCTCTTGATAATAGCTCTAGTAGCAAAAAACTGAGGATATCTCATGATGTGCTTTTGCTTGATTGGAATTTCCTCATCTATATTTGTTGAAGCGTTATGTACTTTTTTAATTTCTGTTAGGAACATGATGCCATAGCGAAGCATGTAGAAAAATCTCTCTTTATCAAAAAGGGATGTAATAAATCTATTGCATGATGTTAGGTCTGATAAATTAGTGTTGAATTCAGGTGTTTCCGTTTCAATTGGATCGTAACCGCCATCTCTTACTACAAACTTGACTGTAGCTTCATCAATTTCCTTCAATTTATATCTGGAATGGTATTCTCTGATATCTTCTCTAAAAAAAGAGAATGTCGTACTTTGACCATTTGGAGTTGTATAGAACGATCCCGCTCTAACTTCGTCAGCAATGTCATCATCGGAGTCTTCGTACTCCATGTTGTTTGAAAAAGAGATAATTTGCATTAGATTGAAATACTTTTTATAGTCATCATTCTTTAATCTCTTATTAATCATTCTTTCAAATTCAACTTGAATTCCACCACTATTATCAGGATGCTTTACTTCCAAGAATGCTAAAGGCATGCCATTGATAAGAATGTTGATGTCAGGCCTAAAAGAACCTTCTTCTGTTCCTTCTTTAACACTGAAAGGCAATTCATTGACAACGGCAAAGTCATTATTACTATAATCATCTAGATCAATTACTCTAATTGGATGTTCAGAAGAAAGTAATCTTTTATAAAACTCTTTACCTAAGTCATTATTTTTAATTAGAGTATTAATCTCAGCCAAAAGAGCGAACAATTCATCATTTTGAATTTCTCTTTTATTGATTCTTTCTAAGGAAGTTTTAAATCTATCTATAAATATCTTTGTGTCAAAATCGATCCGAGCACCTTTAAGTGATTGATATTCATAGCCCAATCTTAAAAATTGAATGGTTGCAGGAAATTTAACTCTTGTATCCTCATTAAAATGTAACATTATTCTTTCCCCTCCAAATCAATATTATTTTCTTTACAAAGCTGAACAATTTTTCTTCTAATTTTTGTTGTTGGTTCATGTTTACCTGTTTCCCATCTGTTAATAGAAGCAAATGAAACACCTAAAAGCTGAGCTAATTCCTCTTGTGTGATAATTAGCTTTTCACGTAGTTCTTTAACTAATCTTTTATAGTTCATATTCGTTCATCCTTTTCTTGTAAATAACTTGTAATCATTATAACACTTTTTTCTCAATTTTACTATATAAATACCAAAAAAACAGGAAAAGTATATTAATTTTCTCAAACTTGTCTCTACCAATTCGGTGGGGACTTTTTTATTTTTATCAACATTTGAAAAAAACTCCTTTTTTTGAGATAAATGCTCATCTATTTATCGAAAGAGATAAAGAATTTCAAAATCATTTGGCAAATTTCTCTCGCCTTCCCATTTGACTATTGAAGATGCTAATTATTCTTCAGGTAAAGAGTGAGAAAAAAATATTTTAAGATTTTTTTGGCAGGAGTCAAACAAATATCCCATTTGACCTTTAGAAGGAAGAAACAAGGACTTTATAAAGCAGTCCCTAAAGAACTTTATAGATGGTTTCAACTTACTGGCCAGTAGATGAAATAAAAACAATTTAAGGAGGCATAAGAATTTTGCATGAAAACAAACGAGGAAAGAAATATGAAATTTGAAATCTATTCATCCAATTACATTAACAATCCACAAAATTGCTTATATCCAAATAAGTTTATCGTTAAAGATGAGACTAGTGCTAAGGAAGCATTCTCTCATGATTATGTATGTGCGAAATATACAGATAATTATAGGAGCATTGATACTTTTCAAAGTACTAGCACTATAGCTTTTGATATAGATAATGATCATACGGAAGTTGAGTCCGAATGGATTACACCTGATGTCATAGCTAAAGAGTTTAATGAGCTGAGTTATATCATTCACTTCTCTAGAAACAATTTGAAAGAGAAAAAAGGTCGTAAACCTCGACCAAAGTTCCATATCATATTTATTTCTAATCCTTTAACTAGTGCGGATGCAGTTCGGGATTTAAAGCTAAAGTTTTATGAGTTCTATCCTTATGTAGATAAGAATGCACTTGATGCAGGAAGATTTATGTTTGGAACCCATAATCCTGAGATTATCATTCACGAAGGCACAAAAACGCTAGATGAATACTTACTTAATAAAGAAAAGTCTATTGATTGCTTATCTGATGATTCAATACTAGAAGGCTCTCGCAATTCATCAATGCTAAAGATAGCAGTTTCTATTCTTAAAAGAGATGGCAATTCTGAAGCGACTAGAGAACTTTATCGCAAGAATGCTAAAAGATGTAATCCACCTTTATCGACTAGTGAATTAAACACTATTTGGAAACAAGCTCTTAAATATTATGGTGAAATACAAAAACAACCTGATTATCTGAAACCTGAAGATTATGGTAAGGAGTCCTTCGATGAGATTATACCTTTACCAGATGTAGTTCTTCCAAGCTTTCCAATAAATGTTTTAGCCCCTGCAGCAAGAGATTATTGCCTAGAAGTAGCTGAAAGTACACAAACACCTCCTGATATGGCTTTTGTATCCGCTTTGGCTATCTTAGCTCTAGCTATGCAAAAGAATTATAAGGTTGTTGGAAAAACAGACTGGGAAGAACAGTTATCTCTTTATGTAATGATTGTTGCTGAGCCTAGTGATAGAAAATCAGCTGTTCTAAATCAAATGGTTAAAGTGATTCACGCTTTTGAAGCCAATTACAACAATAGCCATCAAACTGAATTACAAAAGAATCATGATGAATATAATCGCTTGAAGAATCATAAAGCCAAGATACTTAAAGACTTAGAAAATAATAAAGCTACTCAGGAAGATTATGAAGCTGTAGTTGATAAACTAGTTAACTTCAAACTACTCAATTCGTTGAACCTTACTCTTGATGATGTTACAACCGAGTCTATTGCTGAAAACATGAATACTCAAAATGGTTGTATATCCATTGTTTCAAGTGAAGGTGGAATGGTCGATATCATTTCTGGTCTTTACTCAAAACTAGTCAATTTGGATATTTACTTAAAAGGCTATTCTGGTGATTCACTTAAGGTGGATAGAATCGGTCGTGATTCATTATACATACCAAATCCCAGACTTACCATACTCCTAACAGTTCAACCTAAAGTGCTAGAGAACTTCATTACCAATTCTACTTTTGAAGGTAGAGGTCTGACAGCCAGATTTCTTTACTCGATTCCTAAGTCACTAGTTGGTAGTCGTAAGTTTAATACTGAGCCAATCAAATATGAATCTAAACAAGCATTTATATCACTTGTTAATGACATCTTAAATGAAAGTGGACAAGCTACCACCTATATTCATTTATCCGATGAAGCCACTAGTTTGCTTGAAGAATATCACAACAAGTTTGAAGTAAGGCTTGCTACGGATTTAAAAGAAATTGGTTCGTGGGCTGGAAAGCTACTCGGTAATATTCTAAGATTCTCTGCGATTATTACTCGTGCTAGAGGTATCAAATATGACGAGTTCTTAGGATGTAAGCCATCAACGGATGATAGTGCTGTATGGATAGTTCAAAAGGATGATATGGCCAATGCAATAAAGGTTGGCGAGTACTTTCTAGAACATGCAGAGTGTGCTTTTAACCTTCTAGGTGTAGATCAGAAAACTAAAGATGCAAAGACTCTTATTAAAGTTATGAAGGAACATAAACCAGAGTTAACTGAAGTCAATGCACGAATCATAGCTCGTATTACCAGTAAGATTGGTAAGAAAGATAGGATTACATCAGTTTTGTCAATGCTCGCTGACTACGGTTACCTTAAGGAAAAGCAACAAACATATGTTGCAGGACGTCCTAGAAGCGAAACTTACCTTGTAAACCCTAAAATCTATATGGATGATGGGGAGCCTCCTTAGGTAGATAGACTTTTGTCAATATTGTCGGTGTGTCAATATAGAAGCATTTTTAACTATATTTATTTATTACTAAATATATTGTTGAACACACTTTTAAAGATAAACACGCATGATATGGTCTGACAATATTGACAAAACTACCCTATGGCGGTCTTAATCTCTACGACTATTGATTTAGACACCGACGTGGGGTTTCACGCGAAAAAATAGCGTAATCAAAGGGGGTATAGCCCTCAAATCAAAAAATAATTATAGGAGCTAACAAATCATGAAATTACATGTTACTTATGGTGGAGACAACCACTTATATAAAAACGATTTAAGACGCTTTTCAGATAACAAATATAAATGCATCAAGCTTTATAAGACTAGTGACAAAGGACTAGTTGGTATTTGTAAAAGCAAAGCAAGAAAAGAAATGCCTTATAGAGTTACATATGGCTTAAGTGAGACATTCTTTGAAGATTTAGAAAGTGCTGAAACTTTTGTCAAAGAAAGATTTGCTGGTTATGCGGAGGTACTTAAGAATGAGTAATTTTAATCCTAAGTTCTATCCACTAGTTGAAAGTGATGATAATGAATTCACACCAATATTTCCATCACTCACTAGTAAAGCAATTAAAGACAAGTTCAAACACTATATATTTGAAGTAAGTAAGGCTCAGTTCATTCTTCACTCTAAAGCAATGGATAAAATCAAAAACAATGATATCAAATGTCCATATTGTGGAGAGCCAATGAGTCCAACAACAATTACTGGTGATAATGAAGTCACTGTATACACCTGCATTCGTTGCAGAAAAGAAAACAATTAAAGGAGATTAACAAATTATGAAAATCAATCATTATTATTTAAAGGCATTAGACAATATGTTAAGAGCTAGTGCAAAACCTGAAGACTTTTCACTTCTTCAAGAAGGAAGCTCAGAAGCAAATTCATTTATATTTCCTATTGAGGATGAAATCTTAAAGAAAGACAACTTATTTAGAAAGCATGCAACAGTACTTAACTGCTTCAAGAATGGCGGTACTATCGTTGCAACGGTATCTAATACTAAAGCTACAATCATTCCTGAAAATGGAAATTATCCAGAACAGAATGATGAATTTAGTGAAGCAAGATTCAGTTCATATAAGATTGGATCACTTACTAAAATCAAGACTTGGTTTATCTATGATAGAAACTTTGATGTAAAAGCATATTTATCAGGTGAATTTGCTAGACGTTTTGGTAAGGCTGAAGAAGATATCTGCCTTAATGGTACTGGTATCAATGAGCCACTTGGACTTCTAAACACTGCTCAAACTGGAGCAACTTCCACTGAACTTACTTATGATAAGGTAGTAGATTTATATTTCAGTGTCCAAAAGGAATATAGAACTAACGCTATCTTTATTATGAGTGATGAAACAGCTATGACTCTTAGAAAACTTAAAGACGCTGATGGCAATCCCTTATGGAATCATTCTAACAATACTATCTTTGGTAAAGAAGTTGTCATCAGCCCTTATATGGAAGATGCCGAAAAACCTATTATCTTCGGAAACTTAACTTATTTCTGGATGATCATTAGAAAACCACTTGCTGTTAGTGTGTTAAATGAAAGATATGCTGAAACGAATGACATTGGCTACATTGCAAATGAACGCTTAGATTCAAAGCTTGTGAGGTCAAATGCCGTAAAGGTATTAGTTATCAACAAGGAGGAATAAACGCACAGTAAGCCGTATTTCGGGCCTTTCTGGGGAGTGTAACGCTTCCCAGTTGGGTTTGTGCAATAGACTATGGATGAATGTTTAATATATGAAACTTCTACTGTTATAAATGGTACTACATACATTGTTCGTTCCATTATACCCTCAAAAGATGATATAAAAGTTATTAAAAACAAGATTAAGAAACTAATACTAAACAATCTTGAAAGTAAGGAAAATAAACAAAAAACATCCGCCTAATGACTTGATATAAATACCCTTTAGAGTGATATATATACACACCTAAAGGAGGTATCAAAATGGGTAAAACATTAGAAGATTTAAAAGAAATTTGTAAACAAACGAACACCAGTTATTCTGGTATTGAATTCTTGCTTAAGTATTATCAAGAATCACTACACTGGTCATTAAATAAAGCAATTGCTTATGTGATTGAGTTATTTGAAAATGACACTATTGATTCCATAAAAGTACTTGGTAAAGATGGAAAGGAAATCTAACGAGGAGGACGATGTAAATGTTACAACTAAATAATGAAAAGATTACTGCACTTTATTGTCGTCTTTCTCGTGATGATGAACTTCAAGGTGATAGTAACTCAATTATTCATCAAAAGGAAATGTTAAAAAAGTACGCTGAGGATAATAGTTTCAAAAATTTAGAGTTCTTTGTTGATGATGGATATTCAGGAACTAATTTTAATAGACCAGATTGGCAAAGATTAAATGCTAAAATAGATGATGGTCTTATAGGAACTATTATTGTTAAGGATATGAGCCGTCTTGGTAGAGATTATCTTCAAGTTGGTATTTATACTGAGATGGTTTTTCCTAACAATGATATAAGGTTTATCGCAATCAATAATGGTGTTGATAGTATTAATGGAACAGAAAATGATATGACTCCATTTATAAATATTTTCAATGAATATTACGCCAAAGACACATCAAGAAAAATACGAGCTGTTGTAAAAGCCAAAGGTGAATCTGGTAAGCCATTAACAACTGTTCCACCTTATGGGTATTTAAAAGATAAAGAAGATAAAAACAAGTGGATTGTTGATGAAGAAGCATCACTTGTTGTTAAAAGAATATTTGAATTATGTGTTAAAGGTTATGGTCCATCACAGATTGCAGATAAACTAACAGAAGAAAAAACAGACTCACCTGTCGCTCATATGGAAAAGTTAGGATTAAAAAGTTCTGCTCGTGCATCCAAAGATAGTGCTCCATACTTTTGGAATCCTAAAACTATTAGCGATATTTTATCTAAACAAGAATATTTAGGTAAAACTATTAATTTTAGAACATATAAAAAGTCTTTCAAGAATCACAAAACCTACTATAACCCACCTGAAAAATGGAAAGTATTTGAAAATACACATGAGACAATTATAGACAAAGAAACTTTTGATATTGTACAGCATATTAGAGAAAATCATAGAACTCGAACTAATCTTGGGGAAATGCCACTTCTTTCTGGAATGGTATATTGTGCCGATTGTGGTGCTAAACTTTACCAAGTTCGTGGTAATGGTTGGACATATGATAAGCATTATATGGTTTGTGCTTCATATAGAAAAAAGTCTAAACAAACCTGCTCATCACATCAAATTAGAAATATAGTATTGGAAAAGTTAATCTTGCAAAGAATCAACGATATGATCAATTTAGTACATAATTCAGAGAGTGAGTTTGTTGAACTTGTTACTAAACAAACAAAGGAAAACACAAATAGAAAACTAAAAGAAGCTAAAAAAGAATATGAGATTGCAATGGCTAGAATAAATAAACTAGATTCAATCATTCAACACTTATATGAAGATAACATTGAAGGTAAAATATCCGATGATAGATTTAGCAAACTCTCTGTAAATTATGAAATCGAGCAAGCTGATTTAACAAGCAAAATTAAAGATCTAGACATCTATATTAATGAAGAAACTAACAAACTAGTTAATGTTGAATCATTTGTTACTGCGGTTAAAAAATATACCCACATAGAAACCTTAGATTGTGAAGTATTGCGAGAACTAGTTAGTAAAGTGCTTGTGTATAAAGTTGAAAAAATCGATGGTAAAAGACAACAAAGAATTGATGTAATATTTAATGGTCTAGAGGGAATAAAGCTAGACAAATGAAAAAGCGTAGCTACCTAATTCGATAACTACGCTATTTTTCTAGCGTTTTGGGTAATCCCTATCGGAACTCTCCAAATTGGTCGTTTTTTGTTAATTTTGATTATGAATTCGATTAGCTAATGCTCAGTTCGAGGGGTTTTGTCAAAATCGATTATTTTTCATTGTAAGATAGCGAACCGACTTTTTCGAGGCCTTGAGTTGCTGATTGTAAGATAGCGAACCTACACTAATACAATAGAAAATTCGAGTTCTGTTGTTTTGTAATTCACGATTGAAGACACTTTTACACTAAGAAGAATATTTATGTCGTTGGATAGATCAATTGGTGAGTTTGTCGGGTTAAAGATTAAATAGAAATGATTATCCTTAACATAGACTTGGGAGAAGATGGTCTTTACGATTTCGATATCGTAACCATCGCTCAATGCGAGTAGCGAGAGTTTCAGTTTACGAAGGGTGTCTTCAATGCTCTCAAAGGTTAGCTGATTATTCTTTAGCGCAGATATGCGATTGTAGATGTTTAATTTCACATCTGCATCGATTGTCCTGTCGAGTTCTTGATTAAGCACGGTCAGCTCGTTTTGAATGGATTCAAGCGTGTTCGTTTTGGTTGCACTGTAGTAGTTGGTTATTGATTTAAAGTTCTTAAGCAAATGATTACAAGCTAATGAAATACCCTCAACAACATACTTATATTGAAACATTTTCCGAAAGTCATTTTTAACACATAGAAGGACTGGAATATTGTATTTGCCTTTTGGACGCTCTACCTTGTAAACAAAGTGCTTATCGACGTCCATCGAATAAAAGAATTTTGATTCTGGTTTTAATGACTGACTAACATTGGTGCGGCGATACTTCGTACGCTTCTTTCGTTCGGCTTGAACAAAGTCAAATACATCACGAGAGATGATACCCTCGTGGTTGTTGCGAACTAGATATTTAGTAGGTTCATCATAGAAAAGACATTTGTTAGTTCTTGCAAGTTCCCGACCTCGACCAAGCAGTGCATCGCCACAATACTTTTCGTTAAGTAAAATGCTTTCTAAGACGCTATGCGACCAGAACTCATTGCCTTGTGGTGACTTAATACCAAGCTCGTGCAGTAGATGAATCATCCGTGCATAGGAAACCTTTTCAATGTACCAATCGTATATTTGCTTAACAATCCTCGCTTTTTCAGGAACGATGATGAAATTACCATCAATGATCTTATACCCATAAATTCGTACTGTAGTATTTAGCCCCTTGCTCATTTTTTTCTTGAAGGTCCACCGAAGATTACTTGAGATTTGCCGTGATTCTTCCTCGGCAACCCCCGAAAGAATGTTAAGAAGAAACTCATCGGCAAAGTCACGAGTGGAGATGTTTTCCTTTTCAAAGAAAACGCTAACGCCTAGACTCCGAAGCTCTCGGATAATTTCCGGAACCTCAATGGCGTTGCGCCCAAACCTAGACACAGACTTAGTATAGATGAGATCAATGCCGCCCTTACGAGCCAGTTCCATCATGTTATTAAACGAAGGACGATTCTTTGTGTCCATGCCGCTTTCTTTATCGGCAAAGACGCAGGTGAGCTCATAGTTTGGATTTGCCTCAATCGACTTAATAAGTTCGTTAACTTGGAGTTCGTAACTCGTTTCTTGCTCCTCATTATTCGTGGAAACCCGAGCGTAAATAGCGACTCTCACTTTGCGAACAACAGACCCAATATCAACTGGGATGACACTGACACTAGACATGATAAACCACCCGATACTTAATACCTTTTTGCAGATCGTAATCGATGTACAACTTCGAAAACAACGAGGGGATAATGCTCAACTCATCAATGCAAGAAGACAGCTCTTCGGTATCCTTGCTACCAGATATAACGAAAACCAGCTCTTCTGGACTAACAATCACCAACTTGTAAAATGATTTTATTAATAAGAAATCATTAACGAAATCTTGGTCGGAAATGACTGAATCAATCACTTGCAAAAGATTGTTGCTACGAACCGAAAAACTGACTCTATTTTCTAACTTCTCAATTTCTTTTCGCAGTGCCTTTTCTTCAGAAATGATTTTTTCATTGAGCCCATTTGCTTTGGCGGCGATTAACGCATTTAGACGAAGGCGTTTGCTATGCAAAGATGAAGTATCATCATGTTCAGATACTGATAAAAGCATCGATTTAAGTTCATCTAGAACATCTTTGTGATTAAGTAACTCATGGATAGAATCCTTAACGGCACCTAGTACTAGATCATATGAAATACGAGGATATGTACAATCGATAGACACAGTCGGGTTGTGGTTACAATTTAAAACAACATATTCACTTGGCCGATTGTGATTGATGAGATGGCGGTGAAGCTTACGATGGCACTTACTGCAGTAGGTGATGTTAGTTAAAGCATACTTTGTTATTTGATTTGGACGACGAGTCTTAAGCATTGATTGGACGGTTTCGTATTCGTCCCTTTTGATGATGCCTTCATGATGATTTGTCACATAATACTTCGGTTCGATATTATCGTTCTTGACTTGCTTGTGCGTTAGATAGTCAACGGTACAAGTCTTCTGTAATATGGCATCACCCATATATTTCTCATTACTAAGAAGTCCACGAACCGTGGAGTATAGCCACGATTTACCTTTAAGCGTTGGTATTTTTCGGTCATTGAGAATTTTGACAATGTCATTGATGTTATAGCCTTCGATAAACAAAGAGAAGATGAGGCGAACAATAGTGGCCTCGCTTTCTTCAATAACCAACTCTCCATTTTCACCCTTGCGATAACCATAAATCCTAGTTACGTGGGCGATGCCGTTCTTGAATTTCTTTTCGATGCTCCATTTAACGTTGGTCGATATCGAGCGACTCTCTTCTTGGGCAACACTTGATAGAACCGTAAGAACGAAGTCAATCTTGGTATCATCGCTACGGATGTTTTCCTTTTCAAAGAAAATGATGCATCCCCGGTTTCTTAACTCTCTAACGGTCGTGAGAACGTCGACTGTATTACGTGCAAAACGAGAAATGGACTTAACTAGAATTAAGTCAATTTTGCGTTCCATTCCTAACTCAACCATTCGCATGAACTCTGGCCGTTTCTTGGTCTGCGTACCAGTGATGCCTTTGTCCGCAAACATACCGATAAAATCCCAATCGGGATTAGAGGTAATGCGTTCGGTGTATTCATCGATTTGAGACTTGAATGAATTTACTTGATCATCTTCATCAGTGGATACACGTGCATAAGCCGCAACCCGCAATTTTGTTTTGTTAGTTTTTGTAAGTGAAGTGTCGATTTTATGCGGCATAATCACCTCAATAGTTTTCGTCATGTCTTGAATTACTCCTTTCGTAAACGAGTAGTATTACTCGCTTGTTTGTTTTATAACTTAAATATTTGATTACCGATAATGAAATCGCGCATTTGAAGATATTCTTCAATACTTAAAAAACCCTTCACAAAAAGAAGGGTTAAAGCATGTCGAATTAGTTTGTGTTGAACATCTGGATTCATTCTTTGCTCCTTTTAAGAACAAGGAATGACTTATTTAATCTTGAGCCAGGTTCATTCTATTTTATGTACGTGCGTAATAAGAGGGTCAAACTGAAGACTACTGTTCAATAAAGCGTCCAGGAATGGTCTCGACATAGTCGCCGACATGGCGAGCTAGTATGAAGAGATCCTTTCGTTTCATGCTGACTGGATTGTCCTTATTAAACAAAACAAGGACGATTCCGTTTTTATCTGACGGATCACCGACAAATAATAACTCAGCCACTTTCTTGGCACCGTTATGTTCAAAGAAATAAACGCCGTTAATGGTTGGGCAGTTTTGCATCGTCTCAAAGAGCATGAACCTATCCTTGGCTTTGATCATGAGCAGTGAGTCATTGTGATTAGAGATGAATACCTCTTTGGTCTTAACTAACTCATCGAGATCATCGGCGGCATAGCAGTGGAAGAAGGTCGAGCGCCCTAACTCGGGTAGATGATTATTTGTCAATAACTCCAAACTAACATGATAAAAATCGGCCAACCGCTTTAAACCAACAACGCTGATTGAACTCACTCCTTGTTCATAGAGATAGTACTGATTACGGGATACACCCAAAGCTTCAGTGAGACGCTCCACTTGAACAGCATAGTGCTTACGAAGATATTTCAGTCTTTCGCCAATAATTTTAAGCAAATTGGCACCATATTCATCATTTCTTTCCATATTTTTATTCCTTTTAGTGTAATATCTAATAATATACCTACAAATTGATTATAGCATAGGCAAACGGATAAATACCGAATAAATGTCAATATGTCTTATTCAATATTACAAGGAAATTAAATACTTGTTTCGTAATTTTTCGTTTAAAACCTCTCGGTAGAATTAGTGCAAAAGGAGAGATGAATGAAAGAAATCAGAAACAAAGATGCACCCCATCAGAACAAGAAGAGAGCTTTGATGCGCACGTATCTTATTGATTTAAAGTACAAAGCCGGACTAACAACTGACATTTTAGCGGACCGTATTTATTTCGATAAGAAAAACTATTATCAACTCGAATCTGGCGAAAGAGGACATCGTATGAGTGCCTTGCTTTATGTTCGGCTAGCAAAAGAACTAAAAGTGAGCGTCGAGGAGCTCGTCGTGCGTGAAGCGGAATACCAAAGACGTCGAATAGAACTCGGGTACACGAGAGAACCATGGTACCTAGTTGGCAGAAACGAGATTGATAAATATGAATATTAATGACGAAATTGCCAATTACTTAAGTTACATAGACTTAAAAGAAAACACCAAAATCGGATACAAAAATATCCTTAATAGCTTTGCTAAGTTTCTAGAGAAGCGACACGTTCTTGAGCCAACAAGGAATGACTTACTCGCTTTTAAAGAGTTTAGTCTCAAGCATCTCGGAAGTGCATCGGTGCAAAAATACATCGTTGTACTACGTGGATTCTTCAAACATCTAAAATTTATAGGTGTTTACGATGACATTAGTTATCAAGTCCGGGGATGCAAAGTGGAAACGACATTTAAGAGAATGCCGCTTTCCGTCAAAGACTCGATCAAACTACTTAACAAAGCCAAGAAGAAAGCTGTAAACGAGATTGGGAAGCGAGATTATGCCCTCGCTGTTCTTTTCCTAACTACGGGAATTCGAAGTATTGAAGCTGAAAGAGCTACTACTCAAGATATTTCAAACCAATATTGTCGTAGATAAATTTAGAGATTCCTTCTTTGTAAAGATTATATTTGCTGCAGTCTTGATTCAATGGCAGATAAAGCAATCTCGATGAATCAACTGGTTACTAAAATTGTAGCCGAATGCCAAAAGAGATTTGTTTTCTTACAAGAGTAGCGTGGGAATAATTATTTAAATCACCAAAACAGGTGTACGCATTTTTTAAGGGTTGTACGCACATTACATCAATATGGGTATTTGCACACACAATAATCTTATATTGGTTACAAAAAAACACCAAAATACATGTTAATTAGCCCATTATGGGCTTTTTTTACGTAAAAAAATCCATTTAGGTATCAATTCATTTTGGTATCAGTTCACGGAGCGCAACTATTTGCTTACGCATTACATAAATATATTAAAGACGGAAAGAATTACGATAAGGTGTACATTCTTAATCCGAGTTTTGAACTGCTGGAAGAATTAGTTTTAAAATAGACGAGACGAAGTATCTTTTTTTCAGTATTAATTAAAATATTAAGAGTATTGATCTTCTTAGGGCTTATTTTGTGATTTCAAAGCTTGAAATCCAGCGACTCAAGAACTCGTTAATGAAAACAACATTTTTATCTAGTTCATTCGGTTGTTTGCTACGGAGGAGTTCAATAATGAAATCAATGATGCCAGAGGCGACGATTTTGACTTCAATCAGAAGTTGTTGTTTGCCAAATTTAGCGTTTTTAAGATGGTGTGAGTTAGAAATCGCTTGTTCTAACTGATCTTTAATGCCACTGACGTAATAATCATAAGGTTGACCAAAGGTTAAACCGATCTTGATGATATCGCTTGATCCCTTAACATAATCAATAAGGCGTTGGATAAACGTAAGAAAGTCGTTTGTTTTATTTTGCACTAATTCGTCAAACATATTTCTAAAGGTTAAAAGAAACTTAATTCCTACTGATTCAAAAATATAATCAATATCAGGATAATGAAGATAAAACGTACTTTTAGAAATGTTTGCCTCTTCGCAAAGTTCCTTGACGGTCACTTTTTTGATTGAGTTTTTTTGCATGCAAAGTTTCACTAACGCTTCTTTGATGGCGACGTCCGTTTTCTCGTAGTTACGATATTTTTTCTCATTTTTTATAATCATTACACTACTCCATTCCCCGATGTGTCCATAAATGAACTTTCAGCGCAAAACGTTTGTTGACAGGTGATATAACCAATTATATAATGAATTAATTATTAAAACAATACTTTAGTCTATATTTGGACTATAGTCGCTTATCAATCAAGGAGGCACATTTTGAATCGAATTATTGAAGTTATAAACCTTACAAAAGATTACGGATTTGGGCGTGGCGTTTTCGATGTCTCGTTTTCCATTCAAAAAGGTGAAACCTTTGGGTTTTTAGGCCCGAATGGGGCGGGGAAAACCACCACCATCCGTCACTTGATGGGGTTTTCGAAGGCTGAAAAGGGCGAAGCAAAAATCTTAAATAAAGATACGTTTACACACTACGCCGAAATACTAAAGCATGTGGGGTATATTCCCGGTGAACTCGCCTTTCCCGCTGGTCTTACTGGCTTTGAACTCATTAAGATGACGGAAGATCTCGTCGGTAAACGCGACCCTGAACGGCTCACCATGCTTTGCGATTTATTTAAACTTGATGCCCGCCTATTAAAATCGAGCACCAAACAAATGTCTTTAGGAACCAAACGAAAACTCGCAATTGTGACGGCGTTTATGTCGGATCCTGATATTTTAATTCTCGATGAACCAACTTCGGGTCTTGACCCGATTATGCAAGATGTCTTTATTGATTTCATTAAGAAAGAAAAAGAAAGAGGGAAAACGATTCTTTTATCAAGTCATATCTTTAATGAAGTCGATCAAACATGCGATCGCATCAGTATTATTAAAGAAGGAAAAATTATTGATACATTTGTCGCCAATGACTTAAAACACAACAAACACAAGTTTTATCGTCTCCGCTTTGAAGATATCGAAAACTATCTCAAGTTTACGGAAATGGCGAAATTCAAACCCTTTATCGATATCATCAAAGGACATCGGGCAACCTTAGAACTTTTTATCTCCACCCATGACGATGATATTGACCAAGTCGTTAAGGAATTAACGGGATATAAAATTGCGGAGTTTACGAATAAGCAAGAAACATTAGAAGATTATTTCTTAAAGTTTTATCAAGATGGCAAAGAATTTGGAGGGCTTAAGTAATGAACGAAAATGTTGTCATTAAAGTCGATAACCTCACCAAAGACTTTGGGGACCAAAAAGGAATCTTTGACATCTCATTTTCCAT
>Ga0208694_1002088_pt1 | contig 22116 bp, 19 predicted proteins | sample AD_UKC078_MetaG_FD_184442 | JGI IMG/M metagenome (GOLD analysis project Ga0208694, IMG submission 184442) | Active sludge microbial communities of municipal wastewater-treating anaerobic digesters from USA - AD_UKC078_MetaG (SPAdes) (version 2) | ecosystem: Engineered > Bioreactor > Anaerobic >...
GATATGACGACATCTTCGAGAGATACGAGGCAAAGCGCTTAAGTTACCGAACCGCCGTATACCGAACGGTACGTACGGTGGTGTGAGAGGACGGTTGCTCAAATAATGGGCAACCTCCTACTCGATTGCTTACATTTTGTCTTAAACATAAAAGAATTGGGCGACGGACTTTGCGGAGCAAAAAGGCCCGGCCATTTCCGGGGGTATGCACGGTAGCCTCAAAGCTTTTCAACATCGTACTGCCCGACAGGGCCTACTTTGGAGAGAAGGACGCCCAGCAGCTCGCGATAATCAGGCGGATGGTCAAAGACCTCAATTTCGGTACGGAGATCGTTTCCTGTCCGATAGTGCGCGAACCTGACGGGCTTGCGATGAGTTCGAGGGACCTCTACCTTTCGCCTGAAGAGAGGAAGGCCGCGCTCTCGCTGTCGCGAAGCCTTAACGAAGCGAAGCAGCTGATGGCGAAGGACGAAAAAGATCCAGCCAAGATAAGGGAGATGATAGCGGGGAACATATCTGTCGAACCCCTTGCCAGGGTGGATTATGTTGAAATAGTTGACTCGGCGACCCGCAGGCCTGTTCAGAGGATCGAGGGGAGTGTCCTTGCAGCAGTCGCGGTCTATATAGGCAAGACGAGGCTGACAGACAACTTTACCTTCAAAGGGGAGACAAAATGATACTGACGATGCTGAAAGGCAAAATACACAGGGCCACGGTCACCGAATCCAACCTGCACTATGTCGGAAACATAACCATTGACAGAGACCTTATGGAGGCTTCCGGCATACTTGAATACGAAAAGGTCAGCGTAATTGACATAGACAACGGGAACAGGTTTGAGACCTATGTCATCAAGGGAGAGTGCGGAAGCGGGATCGTTTGTCTCAACGGAGCTGCGGCCAGGCTGGTGCAGCCCGGTGACAAGATCATAATAATTGCTTACTGCCAGGTGGAAGCCGAGAAGGTCGGAACACATTCACCCAAAATAGTGTTTGTGGGGAGCGGCAACAAGATACTGGAAATAAAGGGTTCCGAAGAGGCAGGGGAAATAAGGTAAAAAAGAGGCCGGGCATTGACCCGGCCCATATTTTTATCCTTATCAGCAGAAGCGGAGTATCATAACGTAGTGCGACGCGCTCCCAAGTATCACAAAGATATGGAAGATCTCATGAAAACCGAGCCATCCGGGAAATATGTCCGGCTTTTTTACGGCGTAGATGATGCCTCCGGCCGTGTACATAAGGCCGCCGATCAGGAGCCATAGAAGCGGCAGGGGCCCGCCGGCCCTGTAGAGGGGCACTATCACGAAGACCGCGATCCAGCCCATTATCAGGTATATCCCCGTGTAGAGCAGCCTCGGGATATCAAAGAAGAACAACTTCATAACTATCCCGGCGGCGGCGCATGACCATATCAGTACGAGAAGCCAGTACCCCAGCCTTCCCCTCAGAAGTGTCAGACATATCGGGGTGTATGTGCCTGCGATCAGGACAAATATCATGCTGTGGTCTATCTTCTGGAGTATCTTTACGACTTTGTCGGAGGCGTTGACCAGGTGATAGGTCGCGCTTGCGGAATACAGGAGTATCATGCTTGCTCCGAATATCGAAAATGAAACTATCTGCCACGTGTCCCTGTTGCTTATGGCGACATAGAGCAGCGACGCCAGCGCGGCTACGGAAAGGAGAGCCCCTGCGAGGTGGCTGAATCCGCTTGCCGGTTCACGAAAAAACCTTCCCATTACAAATCCCTCCCAAATTCATCCGACCTGCAGACCTGCATTCCCCGGGCGGTCATTTTGCGTACAAAACCCTCGCCCAATTTTTCAAACCCCTTGACGGAACTCGTCGTGTCGATGAGCAGCACCAGTTTCCTGATGTCTTCGTCAGCGGCGTTGTCGGCCAGGTCTCTCACGCTGTTTGCGACGCAGTGCGAAAGGGCCTGTCCCGATATGGCTATGATGTCTGCCTCACGAAGCCTCCTTATAAGCTTTTCGTTGAGCCCGGTGGACGGATCTTCCGGATCCTCGACATCTGCTTTGAGCGCGGAATAATGCTCGGTCCACATGTTGAGTCCTTTTAAGGTGTAGTCCACCAGAGAAAAATTATTTTCCCACTCCAGAAGCGCATCGTAAACAGGCTTTGTCACGCAGTGCCCCCATGATCCGATCAGGCAGTGCGGAGGCCAGATGCAGAGAACGTACCGATCGTTTTTTGCCAGTTCGTCCACATAGCGTACGGCTCTCTCCATATGATCCGGGACCGTGGTCCTCCACAGCCCTTTCTTCAGATCGTCCCTGGTGATGAGAGTGAAAGGTTCGGGGTGTCTGCCTTTGCTGTCGACCCAGAAGATAGGGTGCGCGATATCTACAAGGCGGTGTGTATCAAGGGTGACGCTTATATGGCTTATCTTATTCCTCAGCCTCTTTATTGTCTCCGCGAGCCTCTTTGAGTCTTCAACGGCTCCCGGTACGTACAGAGCCCCATTGGGGTCGCAGAAGTCGTTCTGCGGGTCGACGATAAGAAACTCAAGCTTCTTCCCCTTCATTCATTACTGCCTCCTTAAGATCCGGTACATACGGTGCTGTATATATTATCACTTCCCGCACGCAGTTAAAGAGCTCCGACAGCGGTTTTTATGCCGACTTTGCAGCGGAAAGTACTGCCGCGGAAAATTGCTCAATATTTATTGTCAATTTGTTGTCTATATTGACACGCAGATAACAGAATGATATATATACTGTCAGACTATCATGGCTGGGCAGGAGATGACAAAATGAGAGCTTCGGACCTTATGCATGAAAGATCTATCGCGCTTGCGGACTGCAATAATTTCTTCGTCTCATGCGAACGGCGGGCGGACAACTCTCTTGACAGCCGCCCTGTCGTAGTTCTTTCTTCCAATGACGGCTGCGTTATTTCACGTTCCAACGAAGTCAAAAAAATGGGTGTAAAGATGGGAGATCCTTATTTCAAGATAAGGAACATGCTTGCCTTCAACGGTGTTGTCGTCAGGTCTATGAACATGTCCCTCTACCGGGAGATATCCGCCGAAGTGATGTCGAGGATAAGGCTCTACACGGACGCGGCTGAAATATACTCGATAGACGAATCCTTTTTCAACATGGCCATATCGAACATAAAGGACCCGCTGTCCTACTGCAGGACCATAAGAAAGGACATATGGGAGAAATGCCGTATCCCTGTGTCTGTAGGCATAGCCCCCACAAAGACGCTCTGCAAGATGGCGACTGAATACGCCAAGAAAAACGAGGAGACGGGCGGCGTCTTCTGGATGGACAGGTCGAAATACAAGGATATGTCCTTCATGTCGCAATTCGAATGCGGCGACGTATGGGGAATAGGCCGAAGGATCAGCGAAAGGCTGTCAAAGTCGGGAGTAAGGACGGCCGCAGACTTCATAAGAAAAGACGAACTGTGGCTCAAAAAGACGTTCGGGATAACGACCCTCTATACCTCGTGGGAATTGAAGGGACACCGAGTGTACGAGCTTGAGGCATGCAGAAAGCCTCCCAAGTCGATAATGGTATCGCGTTCGTTCGGCAGTCCGATAACGGAATACGAGGATATGCTCGACCCGCTGCTCTGTTTTACCGTGTCTGCGGCGAGACAGTTGCGGAAGGCCGGCCGGACTGCGGGAAAAATGTCCATATTTATTTCCACGAGCAGATTTGACCGGGAAAAATACTATGCCAACGGACGGGAGACGCACTTTGCAAGACCGGCCTCCCTGGACTCGGAGTTTATGAGCTGCGCGGAGCGCATGCTTAAGGAAATATTCATTCCGGGCTGTAAATATAAGAGGTGCGGCGTCATCCTCTCCGATTTTTCCGATATATCGGCTGGTCGGCAGGCTGCCCTCTTCGATGATGATGAGGAAGATGAAAGGAAACTCAGGGTGGCGTCAGCCGTCGATTCCATAAACAGGGAGTTCCGTCAGGGGATCATAAAACCCGCGGCCCTCTTTGATGCGCCCGACCATGAAAAGAAGTGGGCCCCAAGATCAGAATTCAGGTCGGAAGGAGGGTGCAAAAAGGACTCTCCGCTGCCTGACGGACTGCGCTTCCAGAACCATTCCGAGGATTTTGCCTCTTAGCAGCAAATGCCGGTCTGCTTCCGGCATCTGTGCGATAAAGAAGGATCCTCAGCCGACCGGGCAGCTGAACTTTTTTCTGATCCATTCCGCTCTGTCTATGAAACCGCATTCTTCATACAGCGCCGCGGACCTGAGAGCCAGTTCTTCGGTCGATCCCCAGGGGGATCTGCTGTTTTTTTGCTGGGTCTTTTTATTTTTCGATGATTTTGACAAGAGCCAGGCCTTTGCCAGATATTGGGTCGCCAGCCATTGTTTTCTGGAGACATCTTTCAGGAAGATCTCCGCACGTTCGATAGATCTTTCTGCCGATTCCTGCCGGCCGCGCTCAGCGTCCGCTATCGCCTTGATGCTGTACAGCATCGATCCACACCTGCCGCCCCTGCAGCTTTCGAACAGGGATACGGCATCGTCTATATGGCGAAATAGCAGGGACATATCGTTCATGTCCAAAGCCAGGCTCGCCGCATGGGTGTGAAAATAGCTTCTGCCCCAATAGAGGCCTATCCTTTCAGAGGTCTCCGTGGCGGATTCGAGATAGGCCAGTGCGCTTGCGTGATCGCCTTTAAGCTGGAATATCTCGGCAATGTAGCATTTCGCGACCAGTATGCTCAACGTATAGCATTTGCCCGTAAGCTTAAGGCTTTCGAAAAGTCTGATCGAATGCCTGAACGTTCTTTCTGCCTGGTCGTATTTCCCTGATAAAAACATCGATACTCCGACGAACCTTACTGCCGTTGCCATGTAGTGCCGGTGATTTTCCGGCCGTGAAAGATGTATCAGCTCTCTTGCCGTTGAAATAAGGCGCACGGGGTCTTCTGTCTGAAGATGCATGTAGCATATATGCTTCAGACAGTGTATGTGTGTCTCAGAGAGCCCAAATTCCTTTGAAATGCTTATCGCTTCGTTTATAAAGACGAGGCCCTTGTCATATTCTCCCCAGCTTATATGGTATCCTCCCGCCAGTTCGAAACATGAAGCCTCAAGGCTTTTCAGTTCCATCCGGCCGACATTTTTGTCCGTACGGATCTCATCCAGCAGCGCCAGAGCCCGGTTGATCCTCTGTTCGGTCCCCTCTCTGCTGCTGAAGGGGGTGGAGCAGGAGAGAAGCACCTTGTCCGAAACGACGGGGAAAAGGTCATGGTTGAGCGTGATATCAAAAATAAGCTCCCGCAGATACTGTTTAAGTTCCATGGCACGCTGCCCCGATCTCATGTAGTGGTGACAGAGCATAGTGCTGAGTTCCGGATCCCATTTCTGCGGCGAGTATGCGTTGTTCAGGACCTCGGCGACCTTCTTGTGAAGTTCCTGCCTTTTGGAGAGGGAGATCGATTCATATATGCACTCCCTAACCTTTGCATGGGTAAAATCCCAGATCACCTTCCCGTCTTCTTCCCGTTCTTTCAGCAGTCCTTTGGATAGAAGGGTTTCGCCTGCCGACAGCACTTCATCGTATCCGCGGGAGGCGACCTCCGTTATCTGTTCGGGAGATGCACCCACCGCAAAGACTGAAATTATTGCAAGCACATTTTGCTGCAGCTCCGAAAGATCTCCTATCCTCGCCATTATGAGTCCACCCAATCCGTTCGTAAGATCGGAATCAGGATTCTCCTCCGCCGCACGGAGCATCTCAAAAAGAAGAAGGGGGATCCCTTCGCTTTCACGGATAAAATATTCGTCGCCCTTTTGATTGAGAAGCTCTTCGGAAAGGGAGTTCCGGCATATGTCTATGATCTCATCATTTCGCAGAGGGGCCAGTTTGAGAGGGACGATCTTCCATTTTGAGGGAGGATCCAGACTTTGAAGCATTGCCAGGGTGATCCTCGATGACTCCGGCCGTCCTGACAGGATGATGTTGATATCAAGATCAACAGTACTCATAAAAGCAGTCAGAAGCTGGATCGACTGTGTGTCGAACCAGTGGATGTCCTCAAAGATCATAATGATCCTCTTTTTGCTTGCTATGCGCCGGAGGATATCGTTTATCATGCCGCTTATGACAATGGGATTCCTCTCGGTCATCAGAGCCACGTCTGCGTTGTAGTTAAGGCCCTTGCCGCCCAGGAATCCGGGGAAAATGCCGGAAAGGACGGACCGGGTATTTATATCCGGAAAATCATTTTCGATCTCGGGCATCCGGCCTATCCGTGTCATTATGCTGTTCCAGGAAGAGTACGGATAGCCTTCGCCTATGGGGCTGGATCTTGACGAGAGGATCAGGAAGTCACCTTTGTCGAGTATCGATACAGCTTTGTTGATCAGCGCCGTCTTGCCTATGCCGGCCTCTCCGTGCACGTAGACGGCTGTGTTCAGGCCTCCCGGATCTGTCAGGGCCCCTATCATCGCGGCGAGCTCGTTTTTCCTGCACCAGAACTTTTCCCTGTTTTCGGAGGAGGAGTCGTATTCTGACCAGTTGTTGAGGATCTTTCTGAAGTATTTTTTGCTTCTCTCCGAGGGTGTGATGCCCATCTTGTTTTCAATTTTCGATGAGTACTCTTTGAAAAAGATCAGAGCTTTGGTGGGCTGTCCCATATTGCAGTATATCTCCATCAGTTCAAGCACTGAATCTTCATCGTAAGGATCGATAGTCAGCAGGGTCTCAAGCGAATTGCTCATCTCTTCATACATCTTTTTTTCGTAGCAATTTGAGATCCTCTTCCTCAGCATCGTTACGATATTTTTTCTGATCGCCTGCTTTGTGACTGCCGTCCATTCGTCAAACTCTTCCGAACCTTCGAGACCGAAATCCCTGAGGGGCTCTTCGGTTATATGCCTCGGGAGCGGAACATCGGGATCGATTATTTGCTCAAGGGCGGAGATGTCATCAAATGTCTCTTTGAGAGAGATGCTGTTTCTGTCGATGTCTACATATTCTGGTATCGTGTTTCGTATTATATAGAGAGCGTTTCTCAGATTGGCTGATGCCTGGGGTCTTTCCATGTCCGACCAGAAGAGTGCTTTAAGCTGATTTCTGGTAGCGGGGCCGTTCAATGCCAGGTAAAAGACCATTGACTCCGCTTTTTTCAGCGGAAAAGAAATTTTTCTTCCGCTGATCTCGATATAGGGGTTTCCCAATAAGTGGAGAAAAAGAGTCATGGACGACCTCCGTCTTTGTATTCCGTCGATATCAAATTATATCAATATATTTGTCAGATCCTGAAAATCCCTCACAAAAAGCGTCAATAAAACGTCAAACAAGCGTAAAAAAGAAGGCTGAGACACGATGAGGAATATTGACGCTTTTCTTATGTGGTAAGTATAGACTTATTTATGGAAATAAAATACCGGACATGCATATTAGACTGGCAATGATCGTTGGGGTGATGTTCCTGAAAATAGAACTTAAGATCAACGGCAAATTTAGAACAGCTGAAGTATCTGCGTCCGAGAGGCTGATAGATGTGCTCCGGCAGAAGTTCGGCCTTGTCAGCGTCAAAGAGGGATGCGGCGCGGGAGAGTGCGGTGCGTGCACGGTCATCATGGATGGCGAGGCAGTCTGTTCTTGCGTGGTACCGGCCTTTCAGGCGGACGGACACGATATCCTTACGGTCGAAGGGCTGGAGGAAAACGGAGAGTTGGATGTGATCCAGCAGTCTTTTATAGACTGTGATGCTGTCCAGTGCGGTTTCTGCACTCCCGGAATGATAATGTCGGCCAAGGCTTTGCTCATGAAAAACCCCTGTCCGTCGAGAGAAGAGATCAGAACTGCCCTTGCCGGCAATATTTGCAGGTGCACAGGCTATGTCCAGATAATCGATGCAGTTGAGACAACTGCGGCACGGATCGGGGTGTGCAGGCGTTGACAGGATTGTTTGCACCGCGAAGCATAGAAGAACTCTTATCGCTGCTGGCTGGATCCGGTGAGCATGAGAAACATTTCATAGCCGGAGGAACTGACTGGCTGATAAAAAACAGGGGAAACATCTCTGAGGATGCGGTACTCTTCGATCTCTCAAAGATCCCCGAACTCAGAGGGATCGAAAACAGGGGATCATATCTGAGGTTGGGGTCAATGGAGACGATGACATCTATCCATACAGACCCGGAGATCAGACTTCATGCAGCGGCACTTTGCGATGCAGCCTCATCCATGGGTTCGGTCCAGATCAGAAACAGAGCCACAGTGGGCGGAAATCTTGCAAACGCTTCCCCCGCAGCCGACACCCCGGGTGCGTTGGCGGCCCTGAATGCTTCCGCGGTAATTTTTTCTCCTTCAGGCACAAAAGAACTTTCGATCGAAGAAGTGCTCGGTACATGCCCGAATAAAAATACGCTGTCAGACAGCGATATCATCATGGAATTTCGTATCCCGGTAAGAAAAAGTCATGTCTCTGCATTCAAAAAAATAGGAAGCAGGAGCGAAGTCAGCATAGCAAGGATCAATCTGGCTGTCTCGGCGAAATATGAGGACGGGGCATTTTGTGATGCGATGGTATTCGTAGGCACTCTCGGCACAGCCGCCAAAAGGTCTCCCGAAGCGGAAAATGCTCTCCTTATGCCTATCTCCTTACGTAAAGAAGGTTTTAAAAAAGCCCTTTGTGAATTTGCCGGGCGTATGATCCCGAGCAGAAGTACGCTTCCTTATAAGCAGTCGGCCATTCAGGCTCTGGCGGAAGATGTTCTGGAAATGCTTGAGGCCAGGGGAAGGTCTTTGGAAAAAAGCGGAGAGAAGAGCCATGGATAAAAGATCATACAAATATATCGGCAGGAACGTTACAAGATTCGATGCTGTGGACAAAGTCCGCGGCAGGTTTCCCTATCTCGCGGACGAGCCGTTCCCAAATGCCCTTTTCGGTGCAGTGCTTTTCAGCCCACATGCCAATGCGGTCGTAAAGAAGATCGATGTGTCCGAGGCAAGCCGGATCGAGGGTGTCGAAATACTTACATACCTTGATGCCCCCAATGCCAGATACAACGGCAGCGAGTGGTTCCCCGGCCAGGATGACTACCCTGACGAGACGGTCCTGACCGGTCATGCAAGACACGTAGGCGACCGTATAGCCCTGGTCATGGCCGATACGGAAGAGAAGGCGCGAAAGGCCAGGGATCTTGTAAGGGTCGAATATGAGATCCTGCCTGCCGTCACACTTCCTGAAACAGCCGCTGACATGGCGGGGATGCTCCATGAAGACGGAGTAAAGAGCTTTGACGGCAGCATATGCTACGGAGATCTCGAAAAAGCCTTTTCTTCAGCCGCTTACATAGAGTCGGATACAGTCACCACTCCCAAGATCCATCATGCGGCCATGGAAACCCACTCGGTGCTTGCGATACCCCGGGGAGACGTGCTAGAGGTCAGGACCCCATGTCAGATAACGTTCGGAGTCCAGTATTCCATCGCACAGGTACTGGATATGCCCTTGTCAAAGATAAGGGTGATCAAGGCGAACATGGGAGGGACCTTCGGGGGCAAGCAGGAGGTCGTCTTTGAAGTTTTGTGCGCGTGGGCTGCCAACAGACTCAAAAGACCTGTCTTTATCAATACGACGAGGGAAGAGACCATCCTTTCGACCCGAACGAGAGCTGCCGTAAAAGGCAAGGTCGAAACGGCACTGGATGCTGACGGTACCATACTTGGAAGATCTTTTGAACTGATCGTTGACGCGGGAGCATACCTTACAGGCACAAAAAAGGTAATGATGGCCATGGGGAAAAAGGCTTCAAGATTATATCGGATCCCCGCGTTAAGCTACAAGGGCTCTGTCGTAAGGACTTCAACGACCCCGGCAGGTGCGTGCCGTGGCTACGGCTCGCCTCAGATACACACCATAACGGAGATCCACACAGACCTGATGTGCAGAAGGCTTGGATTTGACCCCGTGCAGTTCAGGCTGAAAAATCTGCTCGGAGAATTCGAAGAAGATCCTTCCGGAGGGGCCAATATAGGCAAGGCAAGGGTGATCGAGTGCCTCAGCAGGGGAGCCGCGGCTTTCGGATGGGAGGAGAACAAGGCTCCCAAAGTGAGTGGAGGCAGATTTTTCACCGCGACAGGCTTTGCATGCTGTACGCATGGCAACGGCTACTACAAGACAAAATATCACGATTTCTCAAACATGTCCCTGAGGTTACTCGAAGACGGTTCCGCGATACTCAGGGCCTCGATCCATGAACTTGGCAGCGGCGCAACTACTGCACTGGCACAGATAGTAGGCGAGGTGACCGGGATAGATGTCTCAAAGATCACCGTTACCGAAGCAGACACCCAATTCACCTCATATGATTCCGGATGCCAGGCCAGCAGGGTCATATACGTATGCGGCGAATGTGCAAGGCTGGTTTCCGAAGCTGCAGTGAAAATGCTTACTCAAGAGGCATCAAAACTTTTGGACAGGCCTGTCCGTTTTTATGAGGGAGGGCTTGTCTGTGAAGGAAAGAAGCTTGATCTCGGAGCTGCTGTAAGAGAAATCATGGAGAAAAGGAGGGTATCGATCGAAGTTAATTTTGAACACAGGCCCGAAAGCAATCCGGCATCCTTTGGCGTTCACTTTGCCGAAGTGACAGTGGATAAGCTGACAGGACTGGTGAAGGTCAACAGGTATCTTGCGATACACGATATCGGCCAAGCGATAAACGAGAGCTTTGTAAGAGGCCAGATATACGGGGGCATCCAGATGGGGATAGGTATGGCTCTCAGCGAAGAACTTCCCTTTGACAGCATGGGTATCCCCAGGGTACGTAATTTTGACAAATATCATCTTGTGAATGCTCCGGACATGCCCGATCCGGAAATAATCCTTATTGAAGACAATGAACCCGGGGGTCCTTTCGGAGCGAAGAGCATAGGCGAAATTTCCACAGTTCCGGTATCGGCCGCAATAGTAAATGCGGTCAACAGGGCACTGGGTTCATCGTTGACAGACCTTCCGCTCACACCGGCAAAGGTGGTGGAAGCTGCCAGGAACATGGGCGAATAATGGTCTCAAACAAATATACACATCTTTATATCTAAAATTTTGCATCATTAAGGAGGACAACAGAAATGCCAGATGAACAGAAACAAAGTGTTGCCGATCTCAACAAAGGGATACGCTGGGAGGTCTTTATACCGACATTTTTAGTCGTAGCGATCGCGGCTATAGTCGGCATCGTCAACAAAGATATGCTGACGAAAGCCAGCAATACGTTCTTCTTCTGGTCCCTTGACAGCTTCGGATGGCTCTACCAGCTCTCGATAATGGCAAGTGTGGTGCTTGTCGCGGTAGTGACTTTTTCAAAGCTGGGAAGTATGCGGATAGGCGGAAAGGACGCAAAACCAAAATACAGTTTCTGGACATGGTTCGCAATGACTCTCACAGGCGGGATAGCCACCGGTATAGTGACATGGGGAGTCAATGAGCCGCTTATATATTACGGCAATGTATGGGGAGAACTCAATCAGCTTGGCATAGAAGCCGGGACTCCCAATGCGGCCATTTTTGCGATGGCAAGGACTTTCTATAACTGGACGTTCGTTCCTTATGCCATTTATGCCCTCTGCGGACTTCTTGTCTCCTACATCTATTACCACAAGAAAGACAGCCTTACCGTAACAGCGACATTGAAGCCTCTGTTCGGAGACCGTGTGACCAAGCCCCTTTCATCGGCCATTATAGACACGCTTTCAATGCTCGCTCTGACCATCGGTCTGGCCACAGGTCTGACGATGTGTATCACGCTCGTCATTACCGGTCTTAAGGGCACATACGGAATCCAGGAAAGCCTTCCTCTGTTCGTCGGTATAGGTGCTGCTATAATTTTTGCATTTACATTCTCAAGCTATGTCGGACTGGATAAAGGGCTGAAAATAGTAGGGAGCCTCAATGCCTGGTTCTATTACGGACTTCTGGCCCTCCTTCTCATAACCGGCCCCACACTTTTCATAGTCAGGATCGGAACAGCCGGCCTTGCATCATGGATGCACAATTTCTGGCTGTGGGGACTTGATCCGATCGATATAGGCGGAGAAGCGCTGACACGTTCATGGACGCTTTTCGACTGGGCTTTCTGGGTCGGGTACGCTCCGGTCACGGGTATATTCCTTGCGATGCTCTCGTATGGAAGGACGATAAGGGAATATATGATCGTAAACTGGATACTCCCCTCCGTATTCGGCATCATCTGGTTCTCTATTTGGGGCGGAAGCGCGATCCATATGCAGATGACAGGCGGCGCCGATCTTGTCGGAGCTCTGAACTCGGGCGGAGCTGTAATGGCACTGTGGGAATTCCTTAAGAACCTCCCGTTCGGCCTCGGAGTTATAGTCGTGCCTATAAATATTCTCGTTATCCTCGCATCCTTTATCACATGCGCCGATGCAACTCTCACAAACATAGGCTCGATGTGCGTAAGGGACGTCCCCATCGGAACAGAACCCCCGGCAAAGATAAAAGCCCTTTGGGGAATTTCTGTCGGAGTAGTTGCCATTATAATGGCAGCATATGGCGGAGGAGCCCAGGGAGTCGACGGAGTCAAAGCGTTGGCGGCAGCGGCAGGTTTTGTCGTGCTTTTCGTATTTGCGGTCCAGGTGATCGCGTTCATAAAGGTGTTCTTTGTAGATAAGATCACTGAATAGCCTGAACAGCCGATCTCCTCTGAAAACATATACTGTGTGAGAAATGCTGCGGATGCTGGTGATCCACCATCCGCAGCCATTATCATGGAGGGCAAATGATGAAGATACTACTTACAGGTAATGACCTTACGATCGAAAAAGTCTGGTCTGTCGCAGTCGAAGGCGTGGGAGTAGAAATCAGTCCGGAGGCCGATGCGAAACTTGAAGCTTCAAGACAGCTCGTTTACGACCTCGTTGACGAAGACGTTCCGGTATACGGGTTCAACACCGGGGTGGGCTGGAACAAGGATCATACGATCGCCAAGGAGTTCTTTGGAGATTTTAACCGCAAACTGATCTATTCACACTCTCTTGGGATCGCCCCTGAGGCATCCGAAGCAGAGGTCAGGGCCATGATGCTTATCAGGCTCAACTGCCTTCTTCAGGGTTACACAGGCATACAGCCCGCAGTGGCAAGACGTTATGCCGAATTTTTGAACGAGGGGATACACCCAGTGGTGCCTGAAAGAGGCTCAGTCGGAGAGGGCGACATTGCTGTGATGTCCCACATAGGACTGGCTATGATCGGGGAAGGCGAAGTCAATTACAAGGGGAAAAGGATGTCCTCGATGGAAGCGCACAAAATGGCAGGTCTCGAACCTGTCGTTCTGGGGCCCAAGGACGGACTTGCCATAGTAAGCAACAATGCTTTTGCGGCCGGGCAGGGAGCGCTTGTCCTTAAGTTTCTCAGAGACCTCGCAGACATGGGAGATATCGTCTACTCGGTTTCTCTGGAAGGCCTTAACGGGAATACCTCCCCACTCGACCCGTCAGGACTCGCCCCGAGGAAATTAAAAGGTCAGCAGGTCAGCGCAGAGAGAGTCAGGAAGGTCATTGAAGGAAGCAGTATTTATGACAGAGATCCCGATAAACCGGTGCAGGACCCCCTGTGTTTCCGCGGAGCGGTCCACGTGAACGGCACGCTCCGTGACGCGCTCGACTACGTCACGGAATTTATGGATATCCAGATGAACAGCACAGATGACAACCCATGCGTATTGGTGGATGAAAGACGCATGATATCCGTGTCGAACTTTGAGACTACCTCACTTGCGACCGGTCTGGAAATGCTGTCCATAGTGCTGAGCCATGTTTCGAGAATGTCGTGCTATCGCATGCTGAAGCTTTGTGACCCCGAAATGACCGGACTTTCCAGATTCCTGAGCCATGACGGGGGAGATTCGCACTGTTTCGGAGCGTTCCAGAAATCATACGCACTCATGGATACCGAGATCAGGCATCTCTCAAATCCATGCTCCGCAGATTTCATGTCTCTTGCCGGAGAAATTGAGGACCATGCCAACAACACCCCGTTGGTGGTCCAAAAATTGAGGAAAGCGGCGGATAATCTTGCATATGTATACGGCATGGAAATGATACACGGATGTCAGGCCATCGACCTGCGCATGAGAAAAAGCAGCATAAGGCTTGGGAAGGGCACAGAGGCAGCGTGGAAGGCTTTCCGGAAGAAAGTTTCCCTGTATGAGAACGACAGGCCGATATCGCCCGACATACAGAAAGCTTATGAGTTTATAAAGAGCAACGTGTTGCTTTCCGAAGTCGAATACAAATAGAGGCGCCTCGGCAGCAGGAATATTTTAGGAAAAGTAATTTTACGAAAGACCGCACAAAACAGGAAATTTGCTTCGGTGCGGTCTTTTTTTAACATTTGTACAAAATAAACAAAAGTATACGGAACTTTGTTGATTTTAGTATATTTTCGTTGTCTAATTCCAATATTTCTGTACAATATCTCTCACTACTCTGAAAAAGAGACAAAGGGAGAGAACTTGATGCCTCAGACAGAAAAAACATTTCCACGATGGATCCCGCTGCTGGGAGGACTTCTCGGCAGTACCACCTGCGGATTGCTTCTTTATGCTTTCAGTGTGTTCATCCGCCCCCTTCAGGCCCAGTTCGGATGGAGCGTCCCCGATGTTGCGATGGCCTACGCGCTTATCTGCCTTATCTTCGGCCTCATGACCTTCCCCGCGGGACGCCTCAGCGACAGATACGGTTCGAGAAAAGTCGTGCTTGTGGGCGGGATCATTATGGCTTTCGGCTTTTTTATGGTCTCTACGATAACCCCTCCGGATCCTGCCGTCATAGCTGCGGGCGGTGAAGCGGCAAAGGCCGCAGGCAAGAAGCCGCTCTGGCTTCTCTACCTTTACTATGGGGTCATCGCCGGCTTCGGAGGCGGATGCGTCTACCTTCCCCCGATCGCCACGGCTCCGAAGTGGTGGCCCGACAGAAGGGCGCTTGCAACTGGGTTCACTGTTGTGGGGCTCGGTCTGGGTTCTTTTATAATGGCTCCGATGGCCACCGGGATGATAAACCACTTTGGAAGTGCACTGCCCGTGTTCAAATATGTTGGGATAGCGATGGGCATCATGGTGGTCATGGCAGCCCTCTGCCTCAAAGAACCACCGAAAGGTTACAGGCCCGCGGGCTGGACTCCTCCCGTACCCTCTTCTTCAGGCGGGGAAGTTAAATGCTGCAGGGACTATACCTATGAAGAGACAAAAAAGACACCGCAGTTCTGGCTTCTCTGGGTGGCTTACTTCTGCGGGTCTTTCGCCGGACTGATGGTCATCGGTCTTATTGCCAAGCACGGCATAGATGCGATGACGATCGCTTATAAAGTGAAGGAAGGACTTGATGCCGCAGCCGTCATACCAGAAGACATAGCAAAAAGCATAGCCATGTCCGCCTCGCTTGCCCCTAGCACTCTCGCTGTATTCAACGCAGCGGTCCGCATAATGGTAGGCCCGCTTGCCGACAGGGTGGGGACCAAAAAGATATTTGTAGTCCTTTTCGCGCTCCAGACAGCCGCGATGCTCATACTATTCCCTGCGGGCAAAACGGCTGCCCTCCTTGCTGCATGCGCAGGCCTGATCGGCTGGAACTACGGAGCGATGTTCACGCTCTTCCCGGCGACTCTGCTCCAGTACTACGGCCCGACGAACCAGGGTTCCAATTACGGGCTGCTCTTTACTGCCTGGGGCATTGCCGGCTTCTGCGGACCCTACTTCGGCGGTAGGCTGCAGGCAATGACGGGCTCGTTCCTTGTTCCCTTCGTCGTCTCGGCAGCGGTGCTGGCGATATCAGTGATCATACTAGCCACCCTCAAAGCCCCTGCCAAAATACCGGCGTAATTGGGGCATCTCGGAGCGCTAGCTTAGCAAAACTCGAAGTCCTTCGCTTCGACGTATGACTAATACGTCGAAGCCAGGACTTTTTCGTCTTGCGTCGCTGTCATCTCCGATCTGCCCCAATTACGAGTATTTTGTAGAATGACAATAAAAATCAATTCTGAAAACACCGCATTAACACACGCCTCGGTTCGGAACATCACATGTTGCGTCGTTATCACTCGCTCTAAATCCCAATTGTGATATTGTTGTTGGCTATCGCCAAAACCTAAAATACCAACACTGGCTTATCAAGGCTTGCGGGAATTGGCTAGAAGAAGAGGTCCTGTTCTCCCTGTTCGAGTTTTTTCAGGCGTTCCTTCGTCAGGTCTCTTACCTTGTCGCTGGGGATCTCTTCTACCTCTTTTGCTATCACAGCTTCTCCAACTTCTTTCAGTTTATCTGAACCGTAGCCGATGAGGTACTCTTTGAATGTCAGGAGTGCATTGGGCTGGCATATGTTTTTTATCTGTCCCGATTTGGCGAGGGACATGAAGCGGTCTCCGGTGCGGCCCTGCCTGTAGCACGCCGTGCAGTAGCTCGGGATGTACCCGTCTTCGCAGAGCCAGGTAAGCACTTCGTCAGGGGACCTCTCGTCGGAGACTTTGAACTGTGCGGTGGTTTCGCATTTGGGATGAGCGATGTCTTTGTGGTATCCGCCTATGCCTGTGCATGAGCCTGCGCTGACCTGAGAGATCCCCAGTTCGAGGGCCCTTCTCCTGGTCTCCGGAGTTTCCCTGGTCGAAAGGATCATTCCCGTATATGGGGTCGAGACCCTTATAACGGCGATTATTCTGAGGAACTGTTCATCGGTGGTAAGGTAGGGGAACTTCTCAAGGTCAACACCTTCGGCTTCCCTCAGTCGGGGGACCGATATGGTGTGCGGCCCGACACCAAACATCTTTTCCAGGTGCTCGGCAAGCATAAGTTGTCCTACCAGCTCATACTTGTAGTCATAAAGACCGTAGAGGACTCCGGTGCCAACATCGTCGATCCCGCCCTGCTGGGCTCTGTGCAGCGCTGTCGTGTGCCAGTCGTAGTTGCTTTTGGGACCGACGGGATGCATTTTGGCATAGGTCGGTCTGTGGAAAGTCTCCTGGAAGAGGATGAAGGTGCCGATGTCCGCGGCTTTTAGTTTTTTGTATTCTTCGACTGTCGTTGCCGCAATATTTACGTTTATCCTGCGGATGGACTCTCCTCTGCTGTTTTTATAGCTATAGACTCGTTTCATGCATTCGATTATGTAATCAAGCGGAGAGTTGACCGGATCCTCTCCGGATTCCATGGCTATCCTCTTATGGCCGAGAGCCAGGATAGCTTCGGCTTCTTCGTCTATTTCCTCCATAGTCAGTTTTTTTCTGTGCATGGAAGGGTTGTCCTTGTGGAATCCGCAGTATTCGCACCCGTTTACGCAGTAGTTTGAAACATAGAGCGGGGCAAAGAGAACTATGCGTTTCCCGTAGATCTTTTCCTTGATCTCCTTTGCCAGCGAATACAGTTCCGCTTCAAGTTCAGGGTCTGTTATCTCAAGGAGCACCGCTGCCTCTCTGTGAGTGAGGCCTTTGCAAGTCCTTGCCTTTTCAAGGATCGAGCGGACATAGCCCTTGTCCTTTACGAGCTCTTTTGCCTCTTCAAGCGTTGCAAGTATTTCTGCATCGTCGATAAACGATGCGTCGTGGAACTGTTTTGGATCGTACATTTGACTTCCTCCTTTTTTGGCACAGCCTAAAAGCGGGAAAGTGCAGGAAAAGAGGTCGACAATAAAAAAAGCCTTCGCAGGGATCGCGAAAGGCCTGTCAGAAAATACCGAAAACCCAAAGCGGTCCTCTCCTCCTCCCTGAATCATCGGGGAGACAGATGGTTTCCATCACTATCCCTTTCCCCTGCCCCGGAGCGTCCCGAAGCAGCAGACTACAGACTGTGAATTTTATCGTTAATATTATACAGGCTTCGTTCAATGATCAATACGAATTAGGGCGTATTTAGCCGGTTATTTTCATTAAAGATCAGTTAAATTCAAGAAGCCGACCCAATTCTTTGATCCCTGATCCATGGTTTTCAATAGGTTATATAATTGCACGAGTGGCAAATTCTTGAAGAAAGCCAGTGGTAATGGGATGCGATACCCAAATTTGAAAAAATACGGGTTCAGTGAACGTTTTGAGCTGGAGGCGTCATTTTATGAGGGCCTTTATCCTGCACGGGTCACTGAACAGCACCGCAATATCTATAGGGTCATATGTGAGGACGGAGAGCTTCAGGCAGAAGTATCCGGCAAACTCCAGTATGCTGCCGAATGTACTATGGACTTCCCTGCGGTAGGGGACTGGGTAATGATCGATAGGATCGATGGAAACTCAGGCAGTGTCATGATCCGCAGTATACTGAGGCGCAAAAGCTTTTTTGCCCGCAGAGCGGCAGGGGGCAAAGAGGACGTCCAGATAGTCGCGGCGAACGTAGATACGATATTTATCTGTATGTCGCTCAACACGGACTTTAACCTGCGGCGGCTCGAGAGGTACATGTCTATTGCCTGGGACAGCATGGCAACTCCCGTTATTGTCCTCACCAAATCAGACCTCTGCGATGACATCGAAGATAAGATACGGGAGGTCTCCTCGGTGAGCGCAGGTGCCGACATCATGATATGCTCAAATGCAGAGGAAAGAGGGATCGATGCGGTATACCGGTACATCGAGGAGGGGAAGACCATCGCCTTCATCGGGGCTTCGGGGGTGGGGAAATCTACGCTCATCAACCGTCTGATGGGAAGGGAAGTCCTTGCCACAAAGGAGATCCGGGAGTCCGATGACAGAGGAAGGCATGCGACGCGACACACCGCCAGCTGCTTTTACTGCCTGAGGGCGGAGTGGTCATCGATACGCCCGGGATGAGAGAACTGCACCTTTACGGCGGAAACCTCGAAAAGTCTTTCGAGGACATCAGTGAACTTGCCATGAACTGCAAATACAAGGACTGTACCCACACGACCGAACCGGGATGTGCGGTCAGGAGGGCCGTAGATTCCGGAGATCTGTCGGAAAAGCGCCTCGAGAACTATTTCAAGCTTCAGAGGGAACTGGCATATGACGGTCTCAATTCACGCCAGCTGGAGAAGGAAAAGATCAACCGGATGTTCGGGAGCAAGGGTAAAATGAAAAGGCTGATGCGGGAGGTCAAAGAAAAAAATAAAAGGTGACCGTGTAGGGATCACCCTTTGCTTAGTCACCTTGAATAATCTTATAGCCGTTGATCCAAGCTGTTTGTTTGACGATCGCTCAGCTGCTGCTCCGCAACGTTCAGTCATCGCTAAGCTAATGGTTTTTGGGCGCCGCCTCTCCGTATTCCATATATTCCATTGTCTTTTCGGCGACTTTTTCTCCGCACAATTTTTTCACTATGTGGAGCGAAAGGTCGATCCCGGCTGAAATCCCGCCCGACGTCATTATCTTTCCGTTGTCGACGAAACGTTTGCTATGATCGATGGTGACCTCCGGGGCAAGCCTCTTGACGTCATCTATGACCGAATGGTGAGTCGTGGCCTCAAGACCGTCAAGCAGTCCGAGAACAGCCGGGATCCTCGCGCCTGAGCAGACTGTGGCCATTATCTCTGCCGATCCCTGTGTCCTGTCGATCCACTCCATGACCTTTTTCTTCTTTATCTCAGCCTTTGTTCCCTCTCCGCCCGGAATGATCAGGATGTCTATCTTAGGATGGTTGCTGAAACTGTAATCGGGGATGACGATGAGTCCGTTGACGGATTTGATCGCACCTCCGTCCTCGGAAATGGTGAATACCCTGAATTGCTTGCGGTCATTAAGTTCTGCCGCGGTGGAGAAGACCTCATACGGTCCGGCGAAGTCCAAAAGTTCGACCTTGTTGAACAAATATATCCCGACGTTTCTCATTTGCTCTATCCTCGCCTCTTTCTGAGATACTTGGAACTGAACATATTTCGGGCAAATGATGCCTATCAACCCCACTGCAAAGCTATACCATACACTTTAAACCATATTTGAGCAAGGTTATGTTTATATTTTTGTTTATATTTTCACTTATATTTCATTTAAGTGTCATGTGGGAAATACGGTCTTTTGTTTCTAAAGTAATAATGTATGCGATCCGGGGTTCTAAAGTAGGGTTATTGGGTGATCGATAGCGTATAAAGGATTTGTTTTTTATTAACTAATGTATGGCAAAAAAATGAGCAGTCCTGATGTCTGAAATTTATGTTTGAAACGAATTATCAGGCAAAGGAGCTGAAAATGATCATTGGCTGTAATTTAGTCGGCGTATTGAATTTTATCCGGTCTCTTTCATCTGTTGAAGAAGAACAACCCGGCGAGGCAAAGCACTATCCCGATCATTTGGTTTGTCGAGAGGTGCTCCCTGTAGAAAATCAGGCCAATAAATATAAGAAGGATCGAAATGGCTGCGTTGGTAAGAAGGGAAGCTGCACTTATGTTCCAACCGGCACGGTACATTTTGATGAAGCCGAGCTCGATGCCGAAGATACCTACGCCAAGCAGTATACTTGTCCAGTTGAGGGATTTCACGTCCGACAGGATGCCATTGTTCTGAGCGGAAAAAAGATAAAAAGCAATACTGGAGGCGGTTGCCACGAGATATGTGACAACGAGCGACATGAACATATTCGCGTCGCGCGGAGTGGATTTTGAGCAAATGTGGTAAAGGGTGTTGGAGAAGATCACGATTATGACCGGCATATAGTAGTTCCACATTTTAGATACTCTGACCTCCCGGACCGTTAAGATCTAAACCTCGGATCAGGCCTCGAAATACCCTTCTCTGACCGTTTACTATACATCAAGGGAGAACAAAAATAAACAATATATTGATGTATATCTATGTAATATAGTGTATTTTCAAATTAAGAGAAAATTAATAATAATGAAAGTTGGGATGACAAATGAGGATGCATGAACAGTTTTTCCCTGAATTTACCCGGATACTTGATGAGATTGACGCTATCTACAAAGAGAAGATGCCTATCGATGAAAAAACATACCAATTTCTATGCTTCGCCCTCTCAATAAAGGGCCGGAGCAAACCCTGCTTCCTGAAGCATTTCAAAGGTGCCCTTGAAGCCGGTGCGACAGTTGAAGAACTTAGCTGCATTTTTGCACTCACGATGATGGAATCCGCAGGAGCAGACGACGGCTGGACCCATGATGTCATCGGGGACTGGAAAGAGATACTCGCAGGAAACATCAAATGCTCCTGTGCGGAATGACCGAACACAATAAAACCGGGGATCCCATCCCCGGTTTTTGTTTTTAAGGCAATAGGAGTTGCTTCGGTCATCACACTTTTTACATGGAAAAGTTTATCTTAAAAGCGGCATGGAGCCTGTGAGCTTGTTGACTTTTTTCCTGTCTCCGCAGATTGCTACTCCAAGGTAGACGTGATCCTTTTCCGGTGTCTCTGCCGCCTTGGAAATGTATTCGTCATATGTGATACAGCCTTGTGCAACATCAGAAAAATCGACCACCGTAAGGTCGCAGAATTCATTGCTGTAGAGGCTCTCTCTCAATTTTTTCAATATTTCCCTGCTGCCCTTCAGTATAGGAACAGGAACATTGACTATTCCGAGATGAGTCTTTTCAGAGGCGTCTGTAACATCTTTGCCCACCTTTTCAGGAAGGCGTTTTCCAAGTGTCATGCCCAGGATAGCGGTCGTGTTTGCAATTACACCTGTCGGCAGCTCGGGATCTATTATCATTACACATTTTTCGGAATTACAGCTCATTCTTTACTTCTCCCTTTTCTTAAAAAACTCTTTGAATAGCCGGATCTTAACGTTAAAGATCCTTGAAAATATTCATATATTGCTTTGGAGTGAGCCCGATGAATTTCTTGAAAAAGTTTGTAAAATGACTCTGGTCAGTAAATCCAGTCTGCAAAGCCACTTCTATGGGCAAAACTCCCTTTTCAAGCAGTTTTTTCGCCCTGTCGATCCTTATGGTTTCCAGATAACGGTATGGAGAAATGCCCTTTTGCTTTGTAAATGACCGCAGCAGGTAATACTTGCTCAAACCTGTCAGTCCGCTCAGTTCGTCCAAAGTGATATTTTTCATATAATTTTTTCCCAGAAAATTGCAAATGATCTTTGTCTCTCTGTTTTCTTCTGCCCCTGATGGTTCAATTACTTCCTCGGAGAATTCTTCTATCAGCTGTTCCAGGAGAAAGAAAAATATTTCT
>Ga0208694_1002090_pt1 | contig 22087 bp, 19 predicted proteins | sample AD_UKC078_MetaG_FD_184442 | JGI IMG/M metagenome (GOLD analysis project Ga0208694, IMG submission 184442) | Active sludge microbial communities of municipal wastewater-treating anaerobic digesters from USA - AD_UKC078_MetaG (SPAdes) (version 2) | ecosystem: Engineered > Bioreactor > Anaerobic >...
TTCCATCAACCCCATTCCGCCTTTTATGGAACAGTTAATTGCCGACGGCGGCCTGCTCAAACACATCGCGAAAAAGTGAAATAATTATGATCTCCAAAGATTTTTCTATAGCCGTTTTCCCCGGTGATGGCATCGGAAAAGAAATTACCGAACAGGCCTTAAAAGTGCTGAATTTTCTTTCCGAAAAAAGCGATATAAACCTGCGCCTGGATGAAGGAAGCGTTGGCGGCGCCGCTTATGATACCCATGGGACTCCCCTGCCTCCGGAAAGTCTAGACCTGGCTTTAAAAAGCAACGCGGTGCTTCTAGGCGCGGTGGGCGGACCGAAATGGGAAAGTCTTGATTACGCGGTGCGCCCGGAAAGAGCGCTTTTGGGTCTGCGCAAAAAATTGGGGCTTTTCGCCAACTTGCGCCCGGTTGCCGCTTTTGAGGAATTGCTGCACACATCGACGCTGAAAGCGGAAATTCTGCGCGGTGTCAATATCATGATTGTCCGCGAACTGACCGGCGATGTTTATTTCGGACAGCCACGTGGCGTGAGCAAAGAAGGAAACGGACAGAGCACCGGCGTCAACACCATGATCTATACCGATGATGAAATCCGCCGCATCGCCCATCACGCTTTTGAAATAGCGAGGAGCCGCAAAAAAAATCTTGTTTCCGTGGATAAAGCCAATGTTCTCGAGTCCACCGAACTATGGCGCGATGTTGTCACGGAAGTTGGAAAAAAATACCCGGATGTGACGCTTAATCACATGTATGTGGATAACTGCGCTATGCAGCTCATCCGTAATCCGGCGCAGTTTGATGTAATTCTGACCACAAATTTATTCGGTGATATCTTAAGCGATGAGGCCGCAATGCTTACCGGCTCGATCGGCATGCTGCCTTCGGCAAGCCTTGGCGCTCGTCACGCCATGTATGAACCGATACACGGCTCCGCGCCCGATATCGCGGGGAAAAATATCGCCAATCCCATCGGCACTATTTTGTCCGTGGCGATGATGCTGCGTTATTCAATGAAACTTCCGGAAAAAGCAACCTTCATCGAAAAAGCAGTCAAACAAACGCTAAAAGAAGGGTTGCGTACCAAAGATATTTATCAACCGGGTGATAAACTTGTCGGCACACAAGAATTGGGTGATCACATCGTAAAAAATCTGCGGAAATTTTTTAATTAACGATGTATGATGATAATCACAATAGCAAACTCGCGGCTGATTCTTTTAGGGGATAAAAATTATGGAAAGCGCCACTTTTCTGAACAATATAGTGGTTTCTCCTCCCTTGGTGAAAATCTACCGGAGACTGGGCTTTAAAAAAACAACATCCCAAATATCATCAAAAACGCAAAAGGAAACTGATCGCATCATTACCCAAGCCGCGGCGCTTATATCCTTGCGCGGTTCTTTTATGCGTCTTGCCATCAACGATAACATCAATGGAAAAATATCACTGTATGGCGACGCAATATTCCACAGCAAAAAATTATCTGTCTTTCTTCGTGACTGCAAAGAAGCGGTGCTCATGGGCGCCACCGCGGGAAATGAAATCATGGAGGCAATCAAAGAAAAAAGCGCGGGGGGAGACCTGCAGACCGCTGTCATTTACGATGCCACAGCCAGTGAGATGGCGGACGCCGCGCTCGACTGGATTATGGACTACATAAATCAGTTAATCCGCCGCGAGAAAAAAACTCTTCTGCCCCGACGTTTTTCCGCGGGCTACGCTGATTTTGATTTATCCAATCAAAAAATCATTTATCAACTCCTCGCGCTGGAAAAAATCGGCGTGCGTATAACAAATGAATGCATACTGCTGCCGGAGAAATCCGTCACCGCCATAAGCGGACTTTGCGGCTGATATAAACATTTATTTTCATTCAATCAAAAATAATTCCACTTCTTGACACAAAAATGATATAGGAATGTGCAAACACGCAATTTTTCGGGGATAAATGCCCATGGTCAAAGAAAAAATAATAAACATCATTAAGAAAAAAATCATCATATTGGATGGGGCTACAGGCACCGAACTGCAGAAAAAAGGAATGCCGGCCGGTGTCTGCCCGGAGATGTGGTGCCTCGAAAATCCGAAAATCCTGGAGGGCATACATTCATCTTACGCCCAGGCGGGCGCGCAAATTGTTTATACCTGCACTTTCGGCGCTAATCGTTTTAAACTCAAACAATACGGGGCACAGGATGCAGTCGAGACAACCAACAAAAAACTGGCGCGTCTGGCACGTAAAGCCTGCGGTAAAAATGTTTTGATCGCCGGCGATATCGGACCTACCGGTTTATTTGTTGAACCTTTCGGTGACCTTCCTTTTGAGGAAGCTATTGATGCTTTCAAAGAACAGGCGCGCGGCTTGATTGCCGGCGGCTGTGATTTAATCGTTATCGAAACAATGATTGACATCCAGGAAGCAAGAGCGGCCCTTATTGCTGTAAAAGAATTGAAAAATATTTTTACTATTGTTTCTATGACCTACGAAGAAGATGGACGCACGCTGGACGGCACAGACGCGGTAAGCGCCTTAATCACGTTGCAGAGTCTTGGCGCGGACGCTGTGGGTTGCAATTGTTCCACCGGTCCGGAAAAAATGGCGGAACTTATTTCGTCAATGAAACCATACGCCAAAGTGCCGCTTCTGGCTAAACCAAACGCGGGAATACCGCGTCTGGAAGGCATGAAAACCGTCTTTGATATGCAGGCAAAAGAATTTTCCGCGACAAGCCGTAAGCTCGGCGCGGCGGGAGCCAATCTGCTGGGAGGATGCTGCGGCACTACGCCGGAGCACATCAAAATGCTGGTCAGGTCAGCAGCAAAAATAAAGCCGAAACCGCCGCGCGTAAAATCTCTGGCCGCCGTAAGCTCGGCGCGCGGTTTTTTGCTTTTGGAAAACAACAAACCTCTGGTTGTCGTCGGCGAACGGATTAATCCGACCGGCAAGAAAGCTCTGCAGCAGGAATTGCTGGAAGGAAAAACATCGCTTATCCGTCAGATGGCGCTGGATCAGCAAAACCAGGGCGCCGCCATGCTTGATCTCAATGTCGGCCAGCCCGGCATCGATGAAGTAAAAACAATAAAGAAAATTGTCGGCCTTCTATCGGGTGTAAGCCCTCTGCCGCTGGTTATTGATTCTTCACGCGTTGAAACTATTGAAGCAGCCCTGCGCCTGTATCCCGGCAGGATGCTGATTAATTCCATTTCCGGCGAAAAAGCGAAACTTACCAGGCTTTTGCCGCTCGCCGCGAAATACGGCGCGATGTTTATTCTTCTGCCTTTGACCGACGGCAATATCCCGAATACGGCAAAAAAACGGCAGGCTCTAATCAATAAAATTTATGCCCGGGCTAAAAAATTGGGCATAACCAAAGATGATTTTGTGGTTGATGGCCTGGTTATGGCCGTGGCATCAGATGCTCAGGCCGCCAAAGAAACTCTGGATACCGTGCGCTGGTGCACTCAAGTTTTCAAAAGTAAAACAATCTTAGGTCTATCCAATGTTTCTTTCGGCATGCCGGGGCGTCCCTGGCTCAATGCCGCTTTTCTGGCTATGGCGCAATATTGCGGTTTAACGATGGCTATCGCCAATCCTGCCGGATCTGAATTTACCAATATAAAAAAAGCAGGAGATGTTCTGACGGCCAAAGACAATGCCGCCAAATATTTTATCGAACATTTTTCTGAGCAGACGGCGCCCGCGGCATCTCCGCAAACCGGCAAAACAATGTCTATCGCGGAGAAAATTACCTCTGCCATTAAAGAAGGAGACAGTGAAAAGATAATGCCTCTGCTCAAAGAAGCTTTGTCTTCCGGCACTGCCGCCTTTGAACTGGTTAATAAAGTGATGATACCGGCAATTGTCAGCGTCGGAGATTTATACGAAAAAAAGATTTATTTTCTCCCGCAGCTGATGGCGGCGGCGCAAACCATGAAAAAAGGCATGGATTACTTGGAACCGCTTCTGGAAAAAAAGGCAGTGGCCAACAAGGGGAAAATCATCCTGGCCACCGTTCAGGGCGACATTCATGATATCGGGAAAAATATAGTTGCTCTGCTTTTGAAAAATTATGGATATTGCGTTATCGACCTGGGAAAGGATGTTGCCACGGAAAAAATCATTAAAACAGCCGAAACGGAAAATCCCGATATAATCGGGCTTTCGGCGCTGATGACCACAACCATGGTTAATATGAAAGAAGTAATTAATCTCGCCCGCGCCAAGGGCATTAAAACTGATTTTCTAATCGGCGGAGCGGTGGTTACCGAAGCCTACGCGCAATCCATCGGCGCTCATTACGCCGCGGACGGAGTGCAAGCGGTGAAAGTAGCGGACAAATTAATCAGAAAATAACTTTTTCGGCTATGCGTTTATTCGGGTTTTTAAATAGCAAATCAGAAATAGCGCGGGCGCTTTGCATCTCCGTTTTATTTCACCTTGTCCTCCTGGGGATATTAATCTTCGGGGCGAAAAACATTGCCCTCACCCCGCCTGCTCTCGCCGGCATGAACCTCGTCTGGGTTTCTCTGGGAACGGACACAGAGCAAAACAAAAACGGCAGGGCGGCCCGTTCCGTTTCTTTCGCCAACAGCCAGCATACGACATCCGAGGAAAAAAATCAGTCCGTGCATCGTTTTGCGCAGGCAGTCTATGCTTCGCCTGAATCGATTCACCACGGGCAAGTATCTGCCGGGAACAATCTCGCGGAGTTAGCAGTGGAATCTCCCCGTCAGGCGGGTCCAGCAGGAGACAGAATGGCTTCCGCTTTTACAGCCTATCCTGTATATGGCGAAAACATGCCGCCGGTTTATCCGGAAATCGCCCGTATCCGCGGCTACGAAGGAGTTGTGCTGATTGCCGCCGAAATTCTGTCTAACGGCCACGTGGGAGAGGCAAGAATCAGCAAATCATCCGGCTATTCGATATTGGACCAAGCGGCGCTGGAAGCCATAAAACCGTGGAGGTTCGAGCCAGCAAAAAAATCGGGGCGGCCCTTTACCATGTGGGTGGAAGTACCCGTAAAATTTGTCCTGAAAAATAAAAAAACATCTTCATAAGGGAAATTGAGGAACATATGATGACCATCGAAGAAAAGAAAGAAAAACTTGCCGACATCATTATTGAAAGATCTTTTAAATACAGCGAAGATCCTCCTTTCACGCTCGCTTCCGGCAAGAAAAGCAATTACTATTTTAACTGCAAGCCGACCACACTCGATCCGGAAGGGATGAATCTCATCGGAGAAATTATTTTTGACATGCTCAGAAAAAACGATATCACCGCCGCAGGAGGACTCACGCTGGGCGCGGATCCGATTGCCAACTCTCTTTCTGTCATATCTTTCCAAAAAGGCAAGCCGATAAAATCATTTATCGTTCGTAAGGACGTAAAAGAGCACGGCACAAAAAGCGCCATCGAAGGAAACGTTTTGCCGGGTGAAAAAGTGGTTATTATTGACGACGTCATTACCACGGGTGCCTCGACAATCATGGCGATTCGGCGGGCGCGAAAGACGGGGCTGATTGTGGAAAAAGTCGTGGCGCTCATTGACCGCGAAGAAGGCGGCCGGGAAAACATTCTTCAGCACGTAAGTGACATCGAAGCCGTGTTTACACGAACAGAAATAATGAACCGACGTGTGAAAACAAAGTAAAAAATATTTTCCGCGGTTTTCAAATAAATACTGCACTCATTTTCCTGAATTTTTCAGATACGTAGAGGATTTTTCCATGCTCGATAAACTTAACTTTCCACAGCCGACTCTCGGTGTAGGCGATAGAAGACAAGGGTTTAATGTGCTGCGCGTAGAAACCATGCCGGCGCTGCGTTTGACCGCTTATGAAATAAGACACGAAAAAACCGGCGCACGCGTATTACACCTGCATTCATTTGACCGAGAAAATGTATACGCGATATGCTTCCGGACACCGCCGGAAAACTCGACCGGTCTGCCGCACATTCTGGAACATTCTGTGCTGGCCGGCTCCGAAAAATATCCCCTGAAGGATGTCTTCAAAGAGCTAATGCGCTCTTCCATGCAAACTTTTATCAACGCGTTTACTTACCCGGACAAAACGATTTATCCGGTAGCCAGCCAAATAAAGGCTGATTTTTACAACCTGGCGCGCGTTTATACCGACCTTGTATTTCACCCGCGCATGCTCAAGGCAACGTTCCTCCAGGAAGGCCATCATCTTGAATTTACCGTGCCGGGCGACTTATCGAGCAAGCTGACTATCTCGGGCGTCGTTTATAATGAAATGAAAGGCGCCTACTCCTCCGCTGACGCGTTGATGTACAAATCCATTCAGGAAAATCTGTACCCCGACAGTGTCTATGCTTTTGATTCCGGCGGAGATCCCGACGTTATCCCCGAACTCACCTATGAACAATTCAAAGATTTTCACCGGCGTTATTATTCTCCGTCCAACGCACGGTTTTTCTTCTACGGCGACATCCCCACAAGCGAGCATCTGGCCTTTCTTTCCGAAATGCTTCAGGGGTTTGATAAAACGGACGTGAATTCTGAAATTAAAAGCCAACCGGCTTTTTCTAAACCACGTTATGTTCGATGCTTTTATCCCGTGGGCAAAGAAGAATCGCTGGAAAAGAAAACAATGGTCAACGTCGCCTGGATGCTCACGGAAAACAAAGACTACGAAACGGTGCTTCTACTGGAAATCATCTCGAGTCTGCTCGTCGGCAGTGCGGCCAGCCCTCTGCGCAAGGCGCTCATTGATTCTGGTCTTGGCGAGGATCTGACTCCCGTCAGCGGCATGGAATCAGAGCTCAAGCAAATAATGTTCTGCGCGGGGTTGCGCAATATCGGCAGCGCCGATGTGAAAAAAGTCGAGAAATTGATTCTGGACTCGCTACGACAAATCGTGGATCAAGGTTTTGACAGAGAACTCGTTGAAGGGGTTTTGCATCAGGTCGAATTTCACGGCAGAGAAATTGTCCGCGGCTCTTACCCTTACGGCATAACCTTGATGAGCAGCGTTTTTCAAACCTGGCTCTATGAAGGCGACCCGCTCATCGGTATGGATTTTCCCCGCGCGATCGAGAACGTTCGCAAGCTCTGGGCGCAGGATCCGGGAATCTTCCAGAAAATCACAAAAAAGTGGCTGCTGGAAAATAGTCATCGTCTCCTGGCTGTAATGGAGCCTGATCCTGCTTTCACCGAACGTGATGATAAAAAACTCACTGATAAGATGGCCGCCATCAAAGCCGGTTTGTCAGAAGAAGAGCTGCGGAAAATTGACGAGCAGGCTTCACAGTTGAAGAAATTCCAGTCGGAGGCGGATTCGCCGAAAGCGGTGAAAACTCTGCCCAAGTTGAAATTGGAAGAGATTCCGCGCCGGATAGAAATTATTCCTTCACAGAGCGCAACTATCGCCGGAATAAATATTCTCGAGCACGATCTTTTCACCAACGGTATCGCTTATATTGATCTGTCCTTTGACATCGCCAATATTCCGGAAGAACTACAATCCTACCTGCCTCTCCTGGGCAAAATCATGACTGGGATGGGAGCCGCAAGGTTTACTTACGAGGAAATGGCCAAGCGCATCTCTATGAATATGGGCGGTTTTGGCTATGACCTGACTGCAGGCTTTTCCGCAGACGGCAATGGCTATTGGCAAAAAATGATCTTTTCTTTCAAGGCATTGTACCGCACTATTCCGCAGGCGGTGGCCATTGTTACGGATATTCTGCGGGAAGGAGACTTGCAAGACAACGACAGGATGTATGATCTAATCGCGGAAAGGAAAAATTCCCTGCAGTCGGCGATTGTCCCTGCCGGCCATATTTTTGCAAAGAGAGCGGCAGGGGGCGCTTTAACTCTCCCCGGCTGGCGCGACGAACAATGGCACGGCCGCACGCAGTTTAAATTTATGCAGCGGATAGCCCGTAATTTTCACTCGATGAACAAAGAATTACGCGACAAGCTCGGGCAATTAAAGGCTCTTGTTTTCACCAAAGAAAACCTTTTCATCAATATCACCGCGGAAGAAAAAGGAATCAAAGAGGTCAAAAATAATATTCTAACTCTTTTGGAAAATATTCCTGAAAAATCCGATACACCGAGGCGGCAAGAGCCGCAGCTGACGTCTGTACACGCCGGCATTGCCGTTCCCACGCAGGTGTCTTACGTCGCCCGCGTTCTCGAAGCGCCGGCCTATAACGACCCGGCAGCACCGATTCTCACGCTGGTCTCCCGCGAACTTTCCAATACTTACCTTTACAAACACATCCGCGTGCAGGGAGGGGCTTACGGCGGCATGTCTTCTTTCGACGCTTTTTCCAAACTTTTTTCTTTTCTTTCCTACCGCGACCCGCACATTGTGCAAACGCTCAAAATTTTTGAGGAGGCGCAAAAATTTTATTCACGTCATCTTCTTCCCGAAGAAGACTTGGAAAAAGCTATTGTCAGCACATTGGGGGCGCTGGATAAACCCATGGATCCTGCGGGATACGGGCATACGGCCATGATGCGCCAGTTCGCGGGGCTAAATGATGAAATGAGACAAAAGTTCAGAAACGCGGTTTTTTCCGTTACTTCACAAAAAGTCAGAGAAACTCTGGATAAATATTTCTTTGCAGATACAAAAAAGGAGGCGGTTGCCGTCTACGCCGCCCGCGAAAAACTCGAACAGGCGAACAAACTGCTGGGGAAAAGGCTGATTGTCGAAAATCTGATAGAAAATTGAAACGTCCCAAGACAACTTCCTGCACAAATTAGCTGCGGCAAAACATTGTGTAAGGTTTGTTACGTCTTTATTTCGCGCAGGAAAAATTTTTCCGCGTCAAACGTGCCAATCAGCACCAGCTCATCATCCTCTTTGATTACCGTTTTGGCCTCCGGATTGATGGACATTTTCCCGTCACGTGAAATAGCGATCACCGTGCATCCGGTTTTCTCGCGAATACCGGACTCCAGCAATGCCTTCCCGACAAGAGACTCCGGGGCCTTAAGATGAAAGATATTCAATCCTTCGGTCAGAAGCAATGTATCTTCGTTTCTGAGAAAATTGAAAATGATATTAGCGCCCAGTGATGCATTGGAGATGACAAAATCAGCGCCGGCGCGATGTAGCGTGGAAACATTTCTGTCCGCACTGGCGCGGCTGAGTATCTGCATATCCGGCCGCAAACTTCTCAAATACTTCGTCAGGTAAATATTCGTGGCGTCATCATGAGGCGTGATTAATGCCGCAGGCGCTTTTTCAAACCAGGCCTTTTCCAACGTGTTTATATCCGCGGCATCGCCAAACACGTAATTATCGCCCGGGCGGGCTTTTTTCGGGTTTTTTTCTATGATCAGATAAGGAATTTCCCTTTCACGGAAACGCGCGGCCGCCGCCAGCCCCACGCGTCCGCCCCCGATAATAATCACAGGGTCACCGGCTATTTTACATATGTGGTAAAATGAATATACCTCGTCATAAGCATCCAGCGACTTGGCCGAACCAGCAAAAACAAGAACGCTTGTGCGGTCGATAATTGTATCCGGTCTTGGAAGGGTAAACTTACCTCTTTCCCAAATACCCACCACGGAAAGACCGTAGAGCTTGCGCAAATCACTTTCCATGATTGTTTTTCCTTCCAAAGGCGTCCCAATAACAGGCGCCTGCGCGATAATCAGATCCTCATAACGGCCAATGACGTTAGATTTACAGTCGCCCGCAATGGTCAAGCTGGCCAGTGATTTTCCGATCATGTCATAAAGCAGCAAAACATGAGAGCTTCCAGCCATAGTCAAAATATCCACCGAATGCGGGGAATCCGCCGTCACAAATATTGGAACACGCTCGGACATCTCCCGGACGGTAAAAGTGACATTTGTGTTGACCTGGTCGCTGTTCGTGGCCACCACCAACGCAGCGTTTTGAACTTGAAGCCGCTTGTATGTTTGGGGATCGTCTATACTGCCCAGCGCCACATAAACTCCCAGATCATAAAGTTCCAGCGTGCGATGAAGATTGTCGACAATGACCACGTAATTTTGCTTATAGCTTGTCAGCTTTTCGATAAGACTTGTTGTCACGGCGTCATAATTTGTTATGATAACATGTCCTGTTGTATCCGGCGGTAACTCACGGGGGGCGCGGCTCTTTGCCTGTGCGTCCATCCAGGGCGCGAAAAAGAACTTGATGAAAATAAAGGGAAGCAAAATCAACAAAAAAATAACGCCCGATGCCAGCACAATGATAGAAAACAAACGGCCGACATCTGATGTGAAGGTTATGTCGCCGAAACCTAACGTAGACATGACAACCAAGACCCAGTAGAAACCGGTAATCCAGGAGTGTTTCTGCCCTTCGGCCGCCATTAAATAATGGAAAATAACGCTGTAAAAACTTATCAGCAAAGCAAGAACAAAAATATATCTCAGAAGCAGACGGACATTTTGCTTACCCATTTTGCCGGAAAAAACTGTGGTGAATATGGAGGGCAAATATTTCATACGTGGTATCTTGTTTTCTGCGTGTCGGCCATCTCGCTTTTCCTATGCAGGCCAAGGTTTTTTACAGTTGTTGCCACGAATTGCTTTTAAATTTATATTTTCGTTTGTAGAGTATAAAAACTCACTTCTTGCCTGTCAAGCTTAATTCACTACGAATCATCACGCGTTAAATAAAAGTTTTGACATCGATGCCGCTGGCGCTTATAATCTTCAAATTAAATATAACAGGACAACAAATATGCACTTGATTTTTATCCGTCATGGCGAAACCCTCTGGAATAAAGAGGGCCGCGTTCAGGGAATAACGGATGTTGAACTGAGTGATGAAGGCATAAAACAGGCGCAACTTCTGGCGTTGTCATTAAAAAACCATAACATTGAGGCAATTATTGTAAGCCCGCTAAAAAGAGCCATTCAGACGGCCAGGATAATAAACGAGTTTCACAACCTCGATATTCAAACGCAATGTGAACTGATAGAACTCGATGCGGGTGATTTTGAGGGACTGTCTTTCCGGGAACTAATGAACAACCAGAAAGAATTCCTGAAAAAATGGATCACCAATCCTGCCTCGGTTAAAATGCCCAACGGCGAGTCTTTGATTGAAGTGCAAAACCGTGCCTGGTGCGCCGTAGAAAAAATAATCGGCGGCGGAAAAAACACATTAATCGTTTCTCATAACTTCACCATCGCCGCCATACTTTGCCGCCTGCGTGACATCAGCCTGGACGAATTCCGCCGTTCCTGTGTGGATACGGCATCCAAAACAATTGTCCGTCTGGAAAATAACAAAACGATAATTGACCCATTCAACGACCGTTCTCATCTGTTTCCCTGAAAAAAAGGCCTGCTTTTTTCGTCATGTAAATAAGTTGCACATTACGCAAAAAATAATCAAGGCATCTAACAAATCTTCCCCCTAGGGGAGCAGGGAAAATGGCCAAAATGGTAAGTACCGGCACGTCCGTATCTTATTCATAGCCAGGATGAGGGCACATTGATGAACAATGCAGACAACGCCTTTAAAGTCAGGGGCAGAAATCCACATTATCGTTAGGAAGAAAACGACGGTTCTTCGAAATAATTCTTAAAAAATGTTAAGCAAGAATTTTATCCAGATGCGCCAGCGCCCGGGGTAAATTTCCCGGCTTTGTGCCGCCGGCCTGCGCCATATCTGGACGACCGCCGCCGCTGCCACCAATGAGTGGCGCGATTTCTTTGATGATGTTTCCGGCGTGATATTTTTTAGTCAAATCCTTTGTTACCATGCAAAGGAGCATGACTTTGTCGGCGCTTTTACCGCCCAAGAGAATAATGCCTGAACCGATTTTATCGCGCAGCTTATCGCCGAAATCGCGCAACGTTTTGGCATCGGCGATATCGACCTCGGCGGCCAGCACTTTTACTCCCTTAATTTCTTTGGCCTGACTTATCAGATCACCGGAATCCCTGACGGCAAGTTTTCCTTTGAGCGTTTCAATTTCCTTTTCCAGTTCTTTTGTGTGTTTGAGTAATTTCTCGGCGCGGTCATGAACTTCAAGAATATTAGCCTTAAACAATCCCGCAGTTTCATTTAATTCCTCTTCGACTTTTTGTACATGCGCCAGCGCCTCTTTGCCGGTCACGGCTTCGATTCTGCGCACGCCGGCGGCAATCGCCGACTCATGGACAATCTTCAACAAGCCGATATCGCCGGTGCGCCTGACGTGCGTGCCGCCGCAAAGTTCCATGCTCATCTCACCCATTTTAACGATACGCACCGTCTCGCCGTACTTTTCATCAAACACTGCTGTCGCGCCAGTCTTTAAAGCGTCCTGCAGTGAGCATACTTCCGTCGCTACCGGAAGATTTTTGCGAATAATTTCGTTGGCGATTTCTTCGACGCGCCTGAGTTCTTCATCGCTGATTTTGGAAAAATGAGTGAAATCAAACCGCAGACGTTTGGCGTTTACCAAAGAACCGGATTGTTTGATGTGATCGCCCAATACCGCTTTGAGCGCGGCCTGCAAAATATGCGTGCCGGAATGATTGGCGGCAATCGCCTTTCTGTTTTCTTCATCCACAATCAGCCGCGCCTGATCGCCGATTTTTATCTTCCCTTTCTTCACAACGCCTCTATGAACAATAAAATTTTCCAGAGGTTTTTTTGTTTCCTGAACTTCGAAATAAAAACCATCGCCTTCCAGATAACCGGTATCTCCCACCTGACCACCGGCCTCGCCGTAAAAAGGAGTTTCATCGAAAACCAATTCCGCGCTCTGCCCCTCGGCTATTGTCTGCACAGGATTTCCGTCCATAAATATCGCCGTAACCTTTGACTGCTCTTTGGTTACGTTTTCATAACCGCAAAACTCTGTAATGACGCCAGCGCTCGTCGTTTTCAGGTAACAGGCGGCAATGGCTTCCTCGCCGCTGCCTTTCCAGGCTTCCCGCGCGCGCTCACGCTGGCGCTCCATTTCCGCTTCAAATCCTTCGTTATCAAGCGTGATTTTATCTTTTTTGATGATATCCGCCGTCAAATCCGTGGGAAATCCATAAGTATCGTATAATTTAAAAACCACCGCCCCGGGCAAAACCAACTTGCCCGCTTTTTTCAGTGCCGCTGTTTCTTCCTGTAAAATGCGCAGGCCCGCGTCCAGCGTTTCCATGAAACGCTGTTCTTCATTCAGAATGACTTTTGTAATGTAGGAAGCTTTATCAACCAGATCCGGATAAGCGTTTTTCATCATCTCAATTACCACTTGAGCGCACTGATGCAAAAAAGGCTTATTGATGCCGAGCATCTTGCCGTGGCGCGCCGCCCGGCGTAAAATGCGACGCAACACATAACCGCGGCCTTCGTTGGAAGGCAGAATGCCGTCGCCAATAAGAAAAGTTACTGCCCGGCTGTGGTCGGCGATGACTCTGATGGAAACATCATCTTCCGCCTTTTTACCGTATGCTTTACCGCTGAACTTTTCGACAAACTTGATAATAGGAGTGAATAAATCAGTGTCGTAGTTGCTTTTCACGCCCTTTACAACCGCGGCCAGGCGCTCCAGCCCCATGCCCGTGTCGATGCTGGGTTTGGCCAGGGCAGTCAGTTTGCCGTTTTCATCGCGGTTGAATTGCGTGAAAACCAGATTCCATACTTCCAGATGGCGGTCACATTCACAATAAATGTCGCATTCGGGACGCCCGCATCCCGTGCCTTCTCCCTGATCATAAATAATCTCTGAACAGGGACCGCAGGGGCCGGTCTCGCCCATCATCCAGAAATTGCTTTTCTCATCCATGCGGACGATACGCTCGGCCGGAATTTTCATTTTTTTGTTCCAGATTTCAAACGCTTCGTCATCTTCTTTGAATATCGTCACCCAAAGATTTTCTTTCGGCAGCCTCATCACTTCGGTCAGATATTCCCACGCCCAGGCGATGGCTTCTTTCTTGAAATAATCGCCGAAGGAAAAATTGCCCAGCATTTCAAAAAACGTGTGATGGCGCGCTGTCACGCCGACATTTTCCAGGTCATTATGTTTGCCGCCGGCGCGGGCACATTTCTGGCAGGAAGTCGCCCGCGTGTAACCGCGGTTTTCCAGGCCCAGAAAAATGTTTTTGAACTGCACCATTCCGGCGTTGGTGAAAAGCAGCGTCGGGTCGTCTTTGGGCACCAGAGAAGAACTGGCAACCAGCGTGTGTTTCTTTTCCGTGAAATATTTAAAAAAACTTTCTCTTATCTGGTCACCCGTCATCACTATCGAAATCTCCTTGTGCAATATTTCCCAATTTCTGCAAAATCAATCCCGCCGGAAAACCTCTCCTCAGCAGGCTTTGGAATATCCTTTGTTTTTCCTTTTGCGGCGACAACTCCGGTTCTTTTTTTACCGATTTTTTTTTATTAACTAAAAATTCAGCCGCTTCTTCTTCCGAAATCTCCTGTCGCGCTTTTTCTACGGCCTCTCCAATCAAATCTCCCTCGATGCCTTTTTCCCGCAGGCTCAGAATAATTTTTTTGTTTCCCCATAGCTTATTTACGGCCAGATTGCGCGCCCATTGCCGCGCAAACGATTCGTCATCCAGATACTTCAATTCGCGAAGTTTTTCCAGAACTTCTTCCACGACAGGCGGGGAAAAACCCTTTTCCCGCAGTTTTTTCTTCAGTTCTTTTTCGCTGCGCGGCCGCAGTGACAGAAGACGATAAGCTTTTTGCTGGGCCGCCGCCGCGTTAAACGCTTTCACTTATTCTTCTTCCTGCGCCTCGACTGTCTTCATGCCCAGCTTAGCCCGGATTTCATCTTCCATCTGCTTCATGATATCCCGGTTCTCTTTCAGAAATACGCGGGCATTGTCTCTCCCCTGCCCTATGCGGTCACCTTTATACGAATACCAGGCGCCGCTCTTTTCCAGAATGCCGTGCTCCGCCGCCAGATCCAGAACATCACCTTCTCGGGAAATTCCTTCACCGAAAATAATATCGAATTCCGCCTCACGAAACGGAGGCGCCAGTTTATTTTTCACGACTTTAACTTTTGTTCTGAAACCGGTAACATCCTGCCCGGATTTGAGCGACGTCATTTTTCGGATATCGAGCCGCTGTGACGCGTAAAATTTCAGCGCGTTGCCGCCCGTAGTCGTTTCCGGGTTGCCGAAAAACACGCCGATTTTCATACGCAGTTGATTGATAAATATGACCGTTGTTTTCGATTTGCTGATACTACCGGTAAGCTTGCGCAGCGCTTGCGACATAAGACGCGCCTGCAGTCCCATTTGCGCGTCGCCCATGTCTCCTTCCAGCTCGGCCTTCGGCACCAACGCCGCCACGGAATCAATCACCAGAACATCCAGTGCGCCGCTGCGCACCAGCGTTTCGGCAATTTCCAGAGCCTGTTCGCCCGTGTCCGGCTGGGAAATAAGAAGGTCGTCTGTGTTCACGCCGATTTTTTTCGCATATCCCACATCCAGGGCGTGCTCCGCATCAATATACGCCGCCAAACCATTTTGCTTTTGCGCCTCTGCCACAATGTGCAGAGCCAAGGTGGTTTTACCTCCGGATTCCGGCCCGAATATCTCCACAACCCTGCCCCGCGGAACGCCGAAAGTGCCCAGCGCGATATCGAGGCTTAAAGAACCGGTTGATATGGCCGGAATATCCGTGATTTGTTCACCACCGCCCAATTTCATGATGGAGCCCTTGCCAAACTGCCGCTCAATTTGCGTGATGGCTAAATCCACCGCTTTTGTTCTATCTGTGTCTGCGCGCATAGTGTCATGCCCTCCGTTAATCTTTTTATTTGAAATATTTTTTGTTTTTTTCGCGCTCATAATTTTTAACCGGAAAAATTAAAAGTTGCCAGCTTTGAATAAACCGCTCCCTGCGGGGCAAGTTTACTCTGGAACAATACCACTTCCTTGCAGATAAAGTCACCGGCGCGGTAATCGGCGAAACTGCGCAGCGCCTCGTTGACTCCGGAAACATCTCCCGGATTTTTAACGCGCCCCAAAGTAAGATGAGGCTGGAATCTTCTCGCCTCCCTCGCAAACCCGATTCCCTGAAAATCCTCCTCCAATTGCGTCTGAAAAGCCGTTAGTCTTTCCATATCACCCGCCACTCCCAACCAGAGCACGCGCGGCTTTTTACTGTCCGGAAAACAGCCTGTATTCTCTATTTTTAGAGATAAGGGAGGAATTGAAGCTACCCGTTTTTTCACTACAGCGCAAATATTTTTTACATCATTCTGGCCGACATTTCCGAAAAATTTCAACGTCAGATGATTTCCCTGAGATCTCGTCCAGCTTACCCTTCCCGATATTTCTTTTTTCAATTTTTCCTGCAGGATTCCGGCTGCTTCCAGAATCCCGGCAGGAGGCTCTATCGCCAGAAAAGCGCGGATCTTTTTTTCGTCATCACCCATTTATTTTTCCTTCACCGGGCAAATAATCGTAAATCATCATCAGCGCCGCTTCGGAAAAAACAAGCTTGTTGCGCTTTCTGTCCCAGCGGAAAGCAAAATGGCGGCAGACAGTTTTTTTTGCATCGGCCAGCGCCAGATAAACAGTTCCCACCGGTTTTTCTTTGGAACCGCCTGAAGGCCCGGCAATGCCTGTTGAGGAAAGCCCCAAATCAGTCCCGGCAAGTTTGCGCACGCCTTCGGCCATTAAACGCGCCGTCTCTTCGCTTACCGCGCCGTGCTTTTCCAAAACGGCCGCGGGAACGCCCAGCAATTCCTTTTTAGACTTGTTGCTGTAGGTAACCAGACCTCTTTCCAGAAAATCAGAACTTCCCGGCACATCGGTTAAGCGGCTGGCAATCAATCCTCCCGTGCAGGATTCCGCCACCGCCAGCGTCAGTTTCTTCTCCAGAAGAATACCGGCGACAACTGCTTCCAGCGTTTTGTCACCGTAATAGAAAATATTCTTTTTCAGCCGGGCAGCAATTGCTTCCTGCGCCCGCTTTAATCTGCTTTCCGCCTCTTCCTGATTTTTATGGCGGGAAATGATGACCAGATGGTTTTCCGGAAAGACGGGATAAAAACCGACGCTCACGCCCAGGGAATTAAAATCAACATCTTTGAGCGCGTTATCCACCGCCGCTTCGGAAAGGCCGAAGGTTTTTATCGTTTGCTTGGCCACATGCAACTGTCCCTGCGGGAAATGCTCACGCAAAACAGGCAAAACCCCTTCGGGCATCATTCTTCTTGCTTCCGCGGGCACGCCGGGAATAACAAAAACAAGTTTCCCTGCCACGTTTAAGAAAAATCCCGCCGCTGTGCCTACAGGATTGGCAATCACTTTCGCGCCCTGCGGAAACATTGCCTGCTTGGCGTTGTTTTCTATCCAGCGCAGATTGTATCTGGTAAAAATAGCTTTTATATTATTTAGCACGTTTTCATCGGTATAAAGAGGCAGGCCAAAAGCGGCGGCTATCGCCGCCGAAGTTATATCATCAGCCGTAGGCCCCAAACCGCCGGTGCAGATCACGGCATCGGAAAGCGAAAGCAGATAATTGAGGCGTTCTTTGATTTTCGTAAAATCATCGCCCACGGACATGATTGCCTCCACACTCCAGCCTTCCTGATTAACCTCGCGCGCGATAAAAGAAGCGTTGGCGTCAGCCGTGCGCCCGGAAATCAATTCGTTGCCTATTGTCAGAATAGCAATTTTCATAATACACCAAAAATCAATAAAAGCAGTAATATCGCGGCAGTGTAAATTCCGGCGCCGACATCATCGGCCACCACGCCCCAGCCGCCGGGAAACTCCTGAAACCGGCGCAATGGAAACGGTTTAAAAATATCAAAAATACGAAACAGGACAAAAGCCAGCAAAAGATTCAAAAAATTTATCGCCACCGGCAGCAGGGCAATTTGAAATCCCGCGATTTCATCAATGACAATGCGCTGGTCGTCTTTTTTGCCATAAATTTCCTCCGCGCGGTGGGAAACATAAACGGCAACACCCGTTAAAAATATTACAAATAAAAACCGTAAAATCCAGTGCAGGGGCAAAAAAGCCAGGCAAATCAAAGCTCCCACGAGCGTTCCGGCCGTCCCCGGCATCACGGGCGAAAGGCCCGCGCCGAAGCCGGTGGCTATTATTTTGATAACTTTTTCGCTTGTAACCATTCTGGAGCGCCCGGATAAAATATTAATTATTTTCAGCTAGTTAAGTTTTTTACAGGCTAGCTTCTTTTTTCTTGCCTGTCAAATATTTTTGCCGGTGTTTTTAAGCCTGCTCTTTTTATCTTCAACAAAAACTATTGACAATAGAACAATCGTTCTATAGCATAGCGGCCATGAAAGTCAAGCGAACTTTACCGGACATGGAAAAAAAGATTTTCGCCTTTTTCCGGCGTAACCGGCGTATGCCGACTTACTCGGAAATGGTGGAGATTTTCGGCGTGCGCTCCAAAAGCGTCGTCCACTTCTGGGTGAAAAAATTAATCAGCGCGGGGGCGCTCCAAAAAGACGCCAAAGGATTTCTGGCGCCGGCGCGCCTTTCGCTGGCGTTGCCCCTGGCGGGAGATGTCTGCGCCGGATTCCCCGCGCCCGCGGAAGAAGAGCTGCGCGATGTAATTTCCTTTGACGAATATCTCGTCAACCGTCCTGAGACTTCTTTTCTTCTTTCCGTCACCGGCGATTCCATGGAAGACGCGGGTATTATGGATAAAGATCTGGTGATTGTGGAGCGTGGCAGAGAGCCGAAAAACGGCGATATCATTCTGGCGGAAGTGGACGGCAACTGGACAATGAAATATTTTTGCAAAAAAGGGAAGACGGTAACGCTGGAGGCGGCCAATCCCAAATATCCGCCGATTATCCCCATGGAAGAATTGCGCATCGCGGGCGTGATTACCGCCTTAGTGAGGAAATACCATAAGTAATTTTTTTAGGAAAACAGAGGAAATACTATATGCGAAGCAAAATTATCTTTTTTGAAAATACTTTTGAAGCGGGAAGCATAGATAAAGCAAAAATCTATCATCCTGCAAAACTACTCCATAAGTTCCGCCGATTTATCGAGTGCAGCGATTGGGATGAACGTCTGCTGAAGTACGAAAAATACGTCAATTGGTTTTCCTATGGCATTATTGCCGCATCGGCTCTCATCTTTCTTCCTGTCTGTATATCGATCCTGGCCCGCTAAACTCGCTTTATCATATGAGGGGCTTGAAAATGATTCAGCCTAAAATTAATCATTTAACATTTTTCAAAGGAAAAACTGCGGCGGCAGCCTCTCCGGCGATAAGTGTTGTTATGCCGGTGCTGACAACTGATAACAAACCGAAACTCCTTGATCAACTTAGTCAGGCAATGCGTTGCAGACACTATAGCCGCAAAACTGAAGTGACGTATATTCACTGGATTAAGCGGTTTATTTTCTTTCACCATGTCCGACATCCGAAAGACATGGCCGAGCCGGAAATCAATGCTTTCTTAACCCATCTGGCAGTAAAGGAACATGTCAGTGCCTCAACACAGAATCAGGCATTATGCGCAATTATCTTTCTCTACAAGTATGTTTTAAACCGTAAGATTGGTGATATCGGGGAAGTTATCCGCGCAAGAAAACCGGTGAGATTGCCTGTTGTTATGAGCAAGAACGAAGTTAAAGCTGTACTAAGTAACCTGACGGGCGATAAATGGATTATTGTCTATCTCATGTATGGCGCGGGTCTCAGATTGATGGCGTGTTTACGTTTGAGAATTCAAGACCTGGATTTCAGTAAAAACCAAATAATCGTTAGGAGCGGCAAAGGCGAAAAAGATCGTATAACCATGTTTCCTGAATCGGTCAAAAAACCATTAACAGAGCATTTAAACAAAGTTAAGAAAATTCATGAATCAGATGTTGCCAATGGTTTCGGTCGTGTGCTTTTGCCGGGCGCTTTGGTACGCAAATATCCAAATGCCTCCAAAGAATGGCGTTGGCAATGGGTGTTTCCACAGGAGACTTTATGGCAAAACAAGAAGACCGGTGAACGTGGCAGACATCACATTGACGAATCCATTATTCAAAAATCAGTCAAAGATGCCGTGGCAAGAGCAGGCCTTTTAAAAAGAGCCACATGTCATACTTTTCGGCATTCATTTGCAGCACATTTGCTTGAGGATGGCTATGATATTAGGACGGTTCAAGAGCTTCTCGGGCACAAAGATTTGAAAACAACGATGATTTATACCCATGTTCTCAATAAAGGGCCATCTGCAGTGAGAAGCCCGGCAGATAATCTTTAGAAGTTGATTGGGGATATTATACCGATCCAGATAATATTCCCAACGAAGAAAGACAAAATAGGTTGATTATTGTTTAATATTAAGCTATTAAATCAAAAATCACAAATTTTATAGAGGGGTGTTAGGCCGACAGTGCTGTCGGCGTTTGCAATATTAGCACCGATCCGTATAAACAATGTTCGCCCGCCGCATACGCTGGCGGGCGAACGGAGCCGCACCTGATTGTCGCTTGCTCAACCGCCTGCGGTGGCCGAACAAGCGACTAGAACCGACTCCAAGGAACGGCTCAGTCGCGGCTCCGTTATGCATTCAGAATAGGTTAGTGCGTATGAAATATTTAACAACGGCGCAAGCTCGCGCCTTCGCGGAAGATTGGCTGCCTGCTTGGTCCGGGAACAACCCAGACCTACTTGCGAGTTTTTACTCAGACGATGCCGTATATCTTGACCCTGGTATCCCAGACGGAGTCAAAGGTAAAGCTGCACTCTTGGCGTACTTCCGAAAACTACTCGCCAACAATCCCAATTGGGTCTGGTCCCAAATCGAAGGTATCCCCTTGCAGGACGGCTTCTTGAATAAGTGGCTGGCCAAAATTCCGGTTGGCTCCAAGACCCTTGAGATTGTCGGCGTTTGCTTCGTACAACTAGATCAAGCCGGGAAGATCCGTAGAAACGAGGTGTACTTTGACCGTTCGCAGTTGCTGTCAGAAATCGCAGCATTCAAACGCGGTGCAACACCAGCATAACCAGTCGCTCAAATCGGGCCAAAAACCCTGGCGGGTTTTTGGCCGTTTAGCTTAACGTTATGCCGTAACCTAATTTAGTCACACCCGTAAGGAGATTTTCCACAATGGATATTCCACGGATCTTCAACATCACCGAAAGTGCTCACCGCATCCATAACCCGTTCACACCCGAAAAGCTGGCCACTCTCGGCGCGGCGCTGCGTCTGGAAAGGGGAACCCGGGTACTTGACCTCGGCAGCGGTTCAGGCGAGATGCTGTGCACGTGGGCACGCGATTACGGCATCATCGGCACCGGCATCGACATGAGCCAGTTGTTCACCGAGCAGGCGAAACTCCGCGCTGCAGAACTCGGCGTGGCCGATCAGGTCACGTTCATCCATGGTGATGCAGCCGGCTACGTCTCTGACGAGAAGGCCGGTGTGGCTGCCTGTCTCGGTGCCACATGGATCGGCGGGGGCGTCAGCGGCACCATCGAACTTCTGGCGCGGAGTCTGCGCCCCGGAGGGATCATCCTCATCGGCGAGCCCTACTGGCGGCAGTTGCCGCCGACGGAAGCGGTTGCCAAGGGGTGTCTTGCCCACTCCATCTCCGACTTTCTCCTGCTTCCGGAACTTCTCGCGTCTTTCGGCCACTTGGGCTACGACGTCGTTGAAATGGTTCTCGCGGACCAGGATGGCTGGGACAGATACGAGGCGGCCAAATGGCTCACCATGCGCCGATGGCTCGAAGCCAATCCGGGTGACGAGTTAGCCAAAGAAGTTCGATCCCAACTGACCTCGGAACCCGAGCGCTACGCCGCTTATACGCGTGAATACCTGGGCTGGGGTGTGTTCGCGCTGATGCCGCGGTGATGAGGGGATTACCGGGCGACTCAGAAAGTGTGGAAAATCCAATCATGCCTAACAACTCATTCAAGCCGATCGCCGCTTCGCGGCTCCGTTAACCGTTGAAATACGCATTCTAAAAAAGGGGCTACTTATGAAACAAAAATCATCTGTGATTAATTATCTGACATGGCTGTTCACTTTATGCCTGCTTTGGAGCGGGAATGTGTTTTCGGCGGAACTGATTTTCAAGGATACACAGTATTCATTCCAGACGCTCCGGACACTGGGTTACGCCGCAAGTGCAGGGGCAGACATAGGCGAAGT
>Ga0208694_1002095_pt1 | contig 22040 bp, 25 predicted proteins | sample AD_UKC078_MetaG_FD_184442 | JGI IMG/M metagenome (GOLD analysis project Ga0208694, IMG submission 184442) | Active sludge microbial communities of municipal wastewater-treating anaerobic digesters from USA - AD_UKC078_MetaG (SPAdes) (version 2) | ecosystem: Engineered > Bioreactor > Anaerobic >...
CTATGACGGATTTCTGAGGCTCGATACCTTGGTCAATAAGGTGGGAGAAACTTTTTATGGCATGCTCATAGTCTCCTTCTTTGAGGCTTATCATGGAATTGGAAAAATATAGCTTTAAATCTTTAAAATCTTTTCTTACCATTGTATCTCCTATTTTTTCTTGTCTATCGAGTCCAGATACTCCTGAATTATCTGTCCGACATTCTCTTCCCGTACTACTATGGAGAACTCGATTCTTCTGTTTTGGGCTGCTTTATGCGGATATTTAATATCATCTACTAATAGTCTGGAATTAGAATAACCGACAGCTCCGAAGTAACGTGCATATTGTTTTGTCCCAAGTTTACTATTCCATTTAAATAATTCCAGTAACACTGCGTTGGCTCTGTCTGTCGACAGTTTTTGGTTTACATCAAAATCTCCTTCACTACTTGCATGTCCTTCTATCATAATAGCTTCAATATTTTCACCCGAATCTTTTAAGACCTCTTCAAATGCTTTAGCAAGCTTTTCAATAAGGGCATAGGAAGATTGTTTGAGATCCGACTTTCCTTGGTCAAACAGTATACCCTCCGTAATCATCAGATTCCCGTTATCTCCGATAGTAACTTGCCCCGGACCTAACGCTTCGTCTATGGACCTCTTAACCTTCTCGAATATGTCCACCTGCATTACGGCCACTTTCTGAAGTTGTTCTCTCATGGAATCCAACTCTATTGTATTTAAAGCTATCAGTTCCAAAAGGTCCTTCTTCTGAGCTTCCAGCGCAGCCTGTTGCTCTGCCAGAATCAGTATGAGGTTTTGCAGGTTGGTTGCTTCTTCCTCCGATAACTCCAATGCGGCCTGTTTTGCCGCCAACTCGTTTTCCAACAGACTCAAGGATATTTCTTTTGCTGCAAGTTCTTCTTCCAGCATGATAAGAATGGTCTGTTTTGTTTCCAGATCCAGTTGTGTTTCCTGAAGAGTAAGTTCCTTGGCGGCAAGATCGTTTCTTGTTGCTTCCAGCTGAGCTCCGGTGGCAATATTAGTGGCTTCCTGTTCATCCAGATTTATGGATATTATTATGTTTTTAATGAACACTATGAGAACTAAGAAGAGCATTATCAGCACCATTGTGGACATAACGTCCGCAAATGACGGCCAATAGTTCTCCGGTTCTACTTTCTTCAAATAGCTCACTCTTTGTTTCAATTAGATCACCTCTTATCTCTTATCTTACGTTAATCATTTTTTATGGCTTTTTCAATTTCATCCAGTTTCTTCTGTATCTTTCCGGAAACCGATTTATTGTATGCCATTGTCTGTTCCGGTAAAGATGCTATGGTCTGTGCCAGAATCTTCTGATTGTTCTCAAAGGATTCGGACATCTGATATATATTAGCCATGGATTTTTCCATTGTATCGGCAGTCTTTTCCGCTATAATATCGCTGCTTTCTTTAAGAGCTTCCTGGAAGGATTGTTTAATCTTATCGGTCAGGGAAGATATTTCCATGGAGGTTGCGATTATGGCCTTTTCAAATGCATCTCTCATATTATTGAATGATGCGGCATTTTCCTCACTGGATTGCTTCATTGAATGTGTAAGTTGTTGCAAAGCGGAAACGGTCTGATCTACCTGATTTGCCAAATAGCCGAGCTGTTCCAGAGTTTCCTGATTGGAAATAGCCATCTGTCCTGCGGCATTCTTAACATCATCGGCAAACATCCTTATAACATCGTAGTTCTTGATTATTAGGTTGGTGGAATCGGATAACGATTCGCTCATCTTTATGAAAGATACATCCATCTTTTCTACGTTTTCTTTAAGGTTAAGGTTGAAGTCCGACATATCTCTCATGGCAACAGCCAATGTGGATATTGCGCTGTCGAATCTTTCCACGGTAGTGTCAAGTGCCTGAGATGAAACCGAAACATCCATGACCACATTGGTCAGTTTGTCTCCGAAGGTTTCCACTGTTTCTCTGAGAGTGTCTTCAATTTTCGAGCCGAATTCCACAAAGGTATCCTTAAGTATCCTGTTCATCATGGTATACTCGGTTTCCTTGTCTTTGGCTATCAGTACTGCGATATTGTTGTCAAGATACTCTTCTATATCAATCATCAGTGACCTTTTCTGGTCTTCGCAGTCAACAGCGATTAAGGTTAAGTTGAGAACAACCGAACCGAAAAGTCCTACAAGGCTGGTGGTAAAAGCGGCTCCCATTCCTTTTGCTGCACCGGCCAGTCTTACAAGTATCTCGTTCCAGTCCAGGGATGCAGACCCTATATCCTGCAGAAGAACGTTAACCAGTTCGCTTACCGAAATGGTCAGTCCTATGAATGTTCCCAACAGTCCCAATGTAACCATCATAGCCTGACTTTTTCTTACAAATGTTTCGCCCATTGTAGGAATTTTCAGATTCTCCTCGAAATTCTTTTCAATGATGGCTTGAGTGTTGACATTATTGCTGTTTATTTCACCCGCAACTTTGTAGTCCTGAACAATCTTGTTAAGCATTTCATCGTTAAATGTGCCTGCCCGCCTGTTCTGCCTGTTATTAATCTGCTTGCTTAGCTTGACATACTTAAGTTTAATAAGTATGTTGATAACAAATGCTGCAAGGAAAATAAGCAGGATAAGTACTATTACGGTTTTTCCTGATATGTCTATCGATTTAAATAATGATACTAGGTAATTCATGTGATCTCCTTAGAAATTGGTTTTATTACAGTAATTCTACCATAAAAAAACAGTATTTTTTCATTATTCACAGAATGTTTACATTATTCCCGTCCTGATAACATAAAACACCTGTTTTACCCGCAATTAACAGGTTTTTTAACTTAAAACGCCGTTATTGCTCACCAATTAGATGTTTCAATGTAACAAAAAGTTCACAATTATATAGTGCTGTGGTATACTTTTCCAAGAAAAGAGGGAGGCTGCATGCTGAAAAAGTATGTTGTTATACCGGCATTAATAGCTGCTCTGTACTGCGCGCTTGTGTTCATGTTTATGCCTGTGAGTTTCGGAACGGTGCAGATAAGAGTGGCGGAAGCACTGACCGTTCTGCCGTATTTTACACCGTCCGCAATATACGGTCTTTTTATCGGTTGTTTACTTGCAAACATAATAGGAGGAGCCGGAATTCTGGATATTATACTGGGTTCATTGTCTACACTTGTTGCGGCATTTTTAACATATAAGGTAAAGAACAAATGGCTGGCGCCGATACCTCCGATAGTGATTAATATGTTTGTGATAGGATATGTCCTTAACATATATTACGGAATGAATTACTGGCTGGCGGTTGTATCGGTCGGAGCGGGGCAACTGGTATCCTGTATGGGATTGGGCCTGTTGCTTCTGTTGCAGTTGGAGAAATATAAGGAGAGGTTATTTGAATGAATAAAAATCCCGTTAATAAAAGAAATGCGGTAGATTACCTGCTCATATTCGTATATGTAGTAATGATGTTAATTTCCGAGGATAAGCTTTATCGCAGCTATTCGCTTCTAGGAGTAGCAATTCTGGGAATATGTATTTCCATCGGTATAATTATATTTAAAAAAGACATTACCAAACAGGAAAAGACAAGGGAATGGATAGCCGTAAGCCTGCTTGTGTTGGCTGCGGGTTATGCGATATACAGGATTATTACGCTTAAGTAAAGTCTTTAGCTTATGGCTGAAAAAAGCAGTAATTCAAGTACTGCTTGGGAGGGATATATGGAACATGAGAGCAAATCGGCAGATAAGGTGCTTACACTTTTTCAAAAAATGAAAATTCGTTCCGAGAAAAAACGGGCATTAGAAGATGCCGAAACCGATCCTAAGAAGATTAAAAGAATAAAGGCTAAAAGAGAAACTCTGCAGGCAATAAAATATTTCATTGTGGCAGGTTCCGCCGGAGCCATACAGGTCGGGACATATGCACTGTTTCACGATGCAATGAAGTGGGTGCCGTGGCTTGCTCACCTTGTGTCTTTAATATTATCGGTACTGTGGAACTTTACTCTCAACAGGAAATACACTTTTAAATCGGCAGGCAATGTACCTAAAGCTATGCTTAAAGTGGCACTGTATTATGTTGTGTTTACGCCGCTGTCCATGTTCTGGACAGGAGCCTTAACTACCGGAATCTGGGGAGTTGAAGGAATGGGCATTCATGCATGGGTTGTTGAAGTTCCGACTTTGCTTATAAACGGTATAACGGAATACCTGTATCAGAAGTTCTTTGTTTTCAATGATGCAAAAGAGAAGAAAAACCGATAAACGGCAAAAGCTCATTATTGTATTATGATGCCTGTTATGATATTATTATATGGATATTTAAGTCATGGAGGTATATGAATGACAATGTTAAAAGGAGCTGCGATTTTCGGACAATCGGGCGGACCGACAGCGGTTATAAATTCCAGTGCATCGGGCGTTTTTCAGCAGGCACTTAAAGAGCAATGTATCACTGCAGTTTACGGAGCCGCACACGGAATCAAAGGAATTCTGAACGAAGAATTTTATGACATATCAAAAGAATCAAAAGAACAGTTGGAACTATTGAAGACCACACCTTCATCCGCTTTGGGTTCGGTAAGGTATAAGCTGAAGAATGCGGATGTTGATGATACCGACTATAAAAGACTTTTAGAGGTTTTCAGGAAGTATAATATAAGGTATTTCTTCTATAACGGCGGAAACGACTCTATGGATACTTGCAATAAAGTAAGTAAATACTTAGCCGATGCAGGATATGAATGCAGAGTTATAGGTGTTCCCAAGACCATAGACAATGACCTTGCAATAACCGACCATTGCCCCGGATACGGTTCGGCAGCCAAATATGTGGCAACAACCATCATGGAGGTTTATCATGATGCCTCTGTGTATGATACCCCTATGATTACGGTAATAGAGATAATGGGAAGAAATGCGGGATGGCTTACCGCGGCAAGTTTGTTGGCCGTATACAAAGGAGCCGGTCCCGACCTTATATACCTTCCCGAAGTGCCTTTCACCATTGAGAAATTCCTTTCCGATGTAAAGAAAGTATATGACAGTAAACCCGACCACAAGGTTATTGTTGCGGTTTCCGAAGGATGCAAGGACAAAGAGGGCAGATATATTGCGGAAATGGGTCAATCGCTTAAAAAAGATGCTTTCGGTCATTCTCAGTTGGGCGGAGCGGCAGCGATTTTAGGTGAAATAGTTGAGGAACAATTCAAATGTAAAGTTCGTTCCATAGAGTTCAGCCTTATGCAGCGTTGTGCGGCGCATATAGGCTCAAGAACCGATATAGAAGAAGCTTTTCTTGCAGGACAGCAGGCGGTAAAAGCTGCGGTAGAGGGACATACCGATTACATGATAGGTTTTGAAAGAACAAACGTAAAAGGTAAATACGGTATAAAGACGGTTCTTATACCTCTTGCTAAAGTGGCCAATGCCGAGAAAACCGTTCCTTTGGAGTGGTTTAACCAAGAGAAGAATTTCTTAAAGAAAGATTTCATCGATTATGCACTTCCTTTGATACAGGGAGATTCCGGTCTTCCTTTTGAAGAAGGACTGCCTAAATTTGCAAAATTGAAAAAAGTATCAGCAAGAAAGTAGAGAGGATATAGATATGGCACTTATAACATCAAAGAAAATGTTTGAAAAAGCCTATAAAGGCGGATATGCGATAGGCGCATTCAATGTAAACAATATGGAGATTATCCAAGGTATAACGGAAGCCGCAAAGGAAGTTCAGGCACCCCTGATACTTCAGGTTTCGGCAGGTGCAAGGAAATATGCAAAGCATGTTTATCTTATGAAATTAATTGAAGCGGCTCTTGAAGATACCGGGCTTCCCATATGTGTTCACCTGGACCACGGCGACAGTTTTGAAACGTGTAAATCCTGTATAGACGGAGGTTTTACTTCGGTAATGATAGACGGTTCTCATCTTCCCTTTGAAGAAAACATCAGATTAACAAAGCAGGTTGTGGAATATGCACACTCAAAAGGTGTAGTAGTCGAAGGAGAATTGGGCAGACTTGCGGGAGTGGAGGATGACATTAAGGTCAAAAAAGAAGATTCTTCCTATACCGATCCCGATGAAGTGGAAGAGTTTGTATCAAAAACCGGAGTGGACTCACTGGCAATAGCAATAGGTACAAGCCACGGAGCATACAAGTTCCAGGGTGAAGCCAAGCTGAGATTTGATATATTGGAGGAAGTGCAGAAAAGATTGCCCGGTTTCCCGATAGTTCTTCACGGTGCATCATCGGTTATTCCGGAGTTTGTGGAAAAGATAAACAAATACGGCGGTAAAATGCCCGGCGCTCAGGGAGTTCCCGAAGAAATGCTGAGAAAAGCTGCAGGTATGGCGGTATGTAAGATAAATATAGACTCCGATCTGAGGCTTGCAATGACTTCAACCATAAGAGAGTATTTTGCATTGTATCCCGATCACTTCGATCCGAGACAGTATCTGAAACCTGCAAGAGAAAACATAAAGCAGTTGGTTAAACATAAACTTGTTCATGTTTTGGGATGTGACAATACGGCGAGAGAGTATTAAAATAAGCGGGAAATTAAACATAAAAAAGCGGGAAACCGCTTTTTTTATGGAAAAAACTTAAAAGTTCGCAATATCGGGAATGTAATGTATAATATTGGCAAAGGAGTACCGATTTGTTAGTAAAAGATTCCAAGTTTATAATAAGTGCGGCAAAAGCGGAACAATGGCCTGATGATGAGCTTCCGGAAGTTGTGTTTTCCGGAAAATCCAATGTGGGTAAATCCGGCCTTATAAACGCTCTTTGCAACAGAAAGAATCTTGCCTACTCGGCATCGGCTCCGGGTAAAACCCGTCTTATTAACTTCTATGAAATAAACGGTGTCATGAGAATGGTGGACCTTCCCGGTTACGGATACTCCAAAGCTTCAAAGCGGGAAACAAAGTTGTACGGTAAACTTGCCGAACGGTATTTAACCGAAAGAAAGAATATACGGCTCATAATTCAGATATTGGACATTCGCCATGACCCCACGGAAGATGATTTGCATATGATAGAGTTTTTGAATACTATAGGTTTGCCGTTTGTTATAGCTGTAAATAAGTGCGATAAACTCTCCAAATCTCAAGCTGTGAACAGAGCAAGAAACATAGCGGGAATGCTGGATATTGACCCCGATACGCCGTTCATATTGACTTCCGTAACGGCAAAAAGAGGTATGGAAGAGATATGGGAAGCTATAGATTTTTATTGCTTTGACCAAACGGATGACGATAATAACGAAACAGAGTAAACTAAAGGACGGATATGAAGAACAGGAAGATTAATCACACTAAAGAAATAAGGATATTATCACTTATTACGGTAACAGTGCTGTTACTTACAATGCTGCTTACCGGATGTGCTCCTTATAAGTACAGCAGGTATATAGAACTTGCCGAATATATGAATCTTCAGCTGGACTATAACCTGATTGCCGTAACCGAAGAAGATTTGCAAAAAGAGACAGATATTCTTTTGGACAAGTATGCAAAAACCGTTGTTCTGGATAAGGGAGAGGTTAAGTCAGGCGATATTGTAAATATCGATTATTCCGGTCTGGTAGACGAAAAGCCTTTTGCGGGCGGTGCCGAAACAGGTTATGATCTGACCATAGGCTCACACACTTTTATAGAGGGATTTGAAGAAGGACTGATAGGGGCAGTTATCGGACAGACGGTTGTGTTGAATCTTACATTTCCCGTAAATTACAAAGATAAGGACAACTCTGTGTCCGCACTTGCCGGCAAAGAGGTAGTTTTCAATGTTACAGTGAATAAAGTCACAAGGCGAGTACCGCCGGAGTATACCGATGAGTTTATAAAAAGCCTGGATAATGAGTATAAGACGGTGGAAGAATACAACGAATATCTGAAAAAAGAGATATTCAAGTATAAGCAAACTCAGGAAGCATGGAAAACCGTGGTGAATAATACAGTAGTAATAAAATATCCCGATACCGTTCAAAAGAGAGTGGATGAAATAAGAGAATATTATGAATACTACACGATATATTACGGGTACACTTCTTTCAACGATTTTTGTATAGACGCATTGGGGCAGACAGAAGAAGAGTTTAACAGGATTAATCTGGAAAGCGCCCGTGACGGAGTGAAGCAGGAAATGATATCGCAAGCCATTGCGGGGTTGGAGAAAATAAAGTTAACCAAAAGCGATTTGGATCAAGGCTATGCCAATTATGCCGAGTATTACGGATATGACAACACTCAGGATTTGTTTAAAGATTACGATAAAAATTCCATTACCTCCAGCATACTGTTAAATAAGGTAATGGAATATGTTGCAAAGCATGCGGTTGTGGTAAAAGATTAGGTATCTTAAAAAGTATTATTTAATATATTACTTAACTTCTAAAGTCCAACCCCTCGTATCCTTAATGATACCGTACTGTATGCCCGTAAGCGTATCATAGAGCTTTTGGGATATCTTGCCTATCTTATTGTCATTAATAACGTAACGCACATCCTTGTATACAAGTTCTCCTACGGGGGATATTACCGCTGCCGTTCCCGTTCCGAAACATTCTTTCATGTCACCGTTTTTCAGCGCTTTTATAACCTCATCAACGGATATTTTTCTTTCCTCCGTCTTGTGGCCCAATGCTTCTGCAATCTCCAATGTGCTTTTTCTGGTTATTCCGGGTAATATGCTTCCCGAAAGTTCCGGTGTAATTACTTTATCGCCGATGACGAAGAATACGTTCATTGCGCCTACTTCTTCAATATACTTACCTTCATGCGCATCCAGCCACAAAGTCTGAATACAATTGAGTTTTATTGCCTTTTCCTGTGCGATAAGGCTTGCCGCGTAATTACCCATGGTTTTGGCATGTCCCATTCCGCCTTTGGAGGCACGTTTATAGAAGTCTTCCACATAAATACTGGTGGGATTGAGTCCGCCGGGATAATACGGACCTACCGGCCCTATTATTATCATAAAAAGATATGTATAGGAAGGATGCACTCCCAGGAAGGGATCGACAGAGATAATGAACGGACGGATGTACAAAGAAGTTCCCGGTGCGGAAGGTACCCAGTCGATATCGGTTTTTACAAGCGTTACTATCGCCTGTACCACATCCGCTTCATCAATAGGCGGTATACACAGTCGCTCGCAGGATGCTCTCAGTCTCTTGGCATTCTCGTCGGGACGGAATAACAATACCTTGTTATCTTTTGTCCTGTAAGCTTTCAGTCCTTCAAAAACGCCCTGACCGTAATGTAACACATTGGTGGACGGATCCAGGGACAGAGGTCCGTACGGCTCTATTCTTGCATTGTGCCAGCCTTTTTCCGGAGTATAGTTCATCAGAAACATGTGGTCGGTAAACTGTTTACCGAAAGACAGTTTGCTTTCGTCGGGTTTTGTTTTGGGTTTCTTGGTTAAGTTAATGGAAATATTCATGTTCTTTGGTCCTTGCCTTAATTTCATTTTCAGTATATTATACTAAAATATCGGAGTAATTACAATTTAATGTATAAATATTTACCGGATTACATAGCACAAGGAATATCGGATATTGATTATAAAAGACTGTATGATATGGGAATAAGAGGCTTATGTTTTGATATAGACAACACATTGGTAGGGATGTATGACGAGGAAATTCACAAAAAAGCACTTACTTTGATAAACAATTTGAAAAATATGGGCTTTTCCATATGTATTTTATCCAATGCTTCAAAAAAAAGAACCGCTTTGATTGCCACCGGTTTCGGGTTAGAATATGTGTACAGGGCATTTAAGCCGCTTAAGCAGGGTTTTCTTACGGTTTTACGTATATTAAACCTTGAGCCGCATAAATGCGCAATGATAGGAGATCAGCTTTTTACCGACATAAGAGGAGGCAAAAAAGCGGGATTTCTGACCGTTATGACTAAGAGAATGAACAATCATGAATCGCTGTATGTCCGGTTCAAGAGGATTTTTGAGGACAGGATAATGAGAAAATATATTAAAGGGATAGAAAAGATATGATAAGATTCGGACCGGCAGGCAATGAGCCTTCTTTTTACGAACAGGGATATAAGAATACCTTTGAAGCCATGAAGTGGTTGCAGGATATGGGTTTGAATGCGTATGAGTATCAAAGCGGAAGAGGAGTGAATATAGGGGAGCAAGCCGCAGTAAAGATAGGTGAACATGCAAAAAAACACGATATAGCTTTATCTCTTCACGCCCCTTACTTTATAAACATGGCGACACCGGAGACGGATAAAGTGCAAAGTTCCCTTATGCATATGCACAAATCATATATCGCTGCAAAGCAGATGGGTGCTGCAAGAGTATGCGTTCATACCGGCTCTCCCATGGGAGATACCAGGGAGAATGCCATAAAGAGGGCACATATATTTCTTAAAAACTTTTTGGATGATATTGATGACCAATCGGTAATATTCTGTCCGGAGTTGATGGGTAAAGTAAATCAGCTGGGCAATCTGGAAGAGGTTATTTACCTTTGCGCCAATGACGAAAGGATACTGCCTACCATAGATTTCGGTCATTTAAATGCCAGAACTCACGGCACTCTGAAAACCCCGGAAGACTTTGAAAGAGTGGTGTTGAAACTTATAGACGGAATAGGATTGGAGCGGACAAGAATAATGCATGTGCATTTTTCCCAGATTGAATATACGCAAGGCGGCGAGAAAAAACACCTTACATTTGAAGATGACAAGTACGGTCCCTATTTCCAGGACCTTATACCGGTACTGTATAAGTATGATATGAAACCTGTTATAATATGCGAATCGGATAATACCATGGCTACCGATGCATTGAAGAGTAAGATTATGTATGAGCAATATATGAAGAAGGATTTATGAGGTGCCGTATGTTCAGTAAAAGAGTTGATTGTATGAAAAAGATAATGGAGGAAAAGGAACTCGACGGAGCCGTTATAACGTCCAGAGATAATACGCTTTATCTTTCTTCTTTTTCCGGGTCCAGCAGTATATTGATCTTTACACGTGATAAAGCATACTTTGCAACGGATTTTCGTTACATTGAAGCGGCCGAACTGATATCCGCTTTCGGCTACGAAGTGGTGTTGATTCAGGAAGGCATAAAAAGCATAGTCTCTTTGTTATCCAAGCTTTTTACTAAAAGTGCATTACGTATAGGATTTGAAAAAACCGTTTCATACGGCTATTTCGAGGCTTTAAAAAAAGGTCTGAAAGATTGCGAATATATTGATGTTTCCGACCGGTTGCTCGCCATACGCTCGGTTAAAGACCAAAAGGAATTGTCTCTGATGGCAAAAGCCGCTTCCATAGCGGACATCGCTTTTACTCATATACTGAATACGGTAAAAGCGGGAATGACAGAAATAGAGGTAGCTGCCGAACTGGAGTATGTGATGAAGAAAAACGGAGCATCCTTTCCGGCTTTTGAAACCATAGCGATATCGGGTAAAAAGACCAGTATGCCTCACGGTGTTCCCGACCATAAGAAGCTTATGAATCATGATCCGGTTACTTTGGATTTCGGAGCAAACTACAAAGGATATTGTTCCGATATGACCAGGACTTTCTTTCTGGGTTCTCCGTCACCTAAGATGAAGAAGATATATAACATAGTGTATGACGCACAAAAGAGTGCGCAGGATTACGTCAGAGAAGGTGTAACGGGAGCGGATGTTGATAAGATTGCAAGAGATATAATAGATAATGAAGGGTACGGAAAGTATTTCGGGCACAGTACGGGACACGGAGTGGGTTTGCTGGTACATGAAGAACCCAGGCTTTCCACCCAAAGCACAACCGTTCTGAAAAGTAATATGACCGTTACCGTAGAGCCGGGAATATATATTCCCGATGCGGGCGGAGTCCGGATAGAAAATACCGTTGTCGTGCAAGAAGACGGCTGCTATACTCTTAATCACTCGAATAAAGAGTTGATTATTATTTAAAATGAATTATACGATAAGAAAACTTGATGCCGAATCATTTATCTGCATTGCCAATCTTTACGGATATGCAACAGATGATGAGGATTTTATTGAGCGCTATAATCGGGTTGTTGATAAAAAAGACGATTGCTATGCGGTTTTTGTAAATGATGAATGCATTGCCGATGTAACCGTGACATATAGTTCGGCTGACAAGGCGGCGGCTGAAGAAAATATAAGGGCATATATGTCGGGATTATTGGTCAAAGAAAACTACCGTAACAAGAAGATTGCGACCGCTTTGATAATGCATTTAACTGAGGAGTTGAAAGAAAAAGGGTATAAGGAGTTGTCGGTTTTATCGGATACCGATAATGTTGTTGCCTGTAAACTGTATAACAAACTCGGGTTCCGAAAAGAAAACACCTATAATGTAGAGGATATGTCCTTTGATTTATTGGTGTACGGAATATATCGGGCACTTTAAGGGATGTTCTATGTTTTTTAACTTTTAAATTAATTTTTGGTTCACTCTAAAATTTTGTGGGATTTAGGATTCTTGACGTAAGTCTCTTTCGGTTGTGTTGTAAATATATCGAGCAAAATGTATAATTACTGTGAGGTATGTTATGGCTGATGATGTTCTGAAAATTAACGGACTGGAAACATCCTTAGGGCAACTTAAGGTGACTAACGAGGTAATAGCGATATTGGCCGGAATTGCCGCAATGGAAGAAGACGGTGTATATGCAATGAGCGGAGGCATTACCGGTGAACTTGCACAGGCGTTGGGGATTAAGAATCTTTCCAAAGGCGTCAAGATTGAGACCGATGAGGAAGGCATTCATGTCAACATATATATTATTGTGGAATTGGGAGTAAGAATACCCGAAGTGGCATGGAGCATACAGGAAAAGGTAAAAAAACTGGTGGGAAAAATGACCGGCAGTAAAGTTACGGAAGTTAATATCCATGTTCAGGGTGTAAATATACATAAACCCGGGGAGGAGCAGAAATGAAATTTTTTAAAAAGGGCAGGAAGTTTTTTTATGCCGTAAATATAATATTGATTGTTGTCTTATGTGCCGTTACGATACATGCATGCCTCGATCCGATGGATTACGAGAGAGCTTTCGAGGATTTTGTCGATGCAAGGTTTTTCTCGGTACAAAGAGGGGTTATATTCCTGATTGCATTATTGATTCTGGTATTTGAAGCTTTCTTTATAGTGTCTCTTTTACGCAAAGAAGAAAAACCTGTAGAAACGGTCAATCTGACCACCCCGACAGGACAGATCAGTATTACGGCCTATTCGTTGGAAACTATGGTCAAGAGTATAGTAAGTCGGTTTGATTCGGTGACCGATGTGCGGACTAAGGTGGATTTCAGCAATTCGCAGGTAGGTATGGATATATCGGTAAAAGTCAAGTCATCGGTTCTCATACCGGAGATATCTTCCAAGATTCAGAGCATTGTTAAAGAGGAAGTGTTGAAAAGTACCGGCATAGAATTGCATAGCATCAGGGTTTTTGTGGACGGAATAAATTAAAAGGGACTGTTATGGGAAGAAGAAAAACAAGGGAACATGCTCTTCGGCTTGTATACCAGATACAGATAAATGACGATGATATAAATGAGCAGATGGAACAGTATTTCCTTGATAATGATGTAAAGAATACCGCAAAGGAATATATAAAAAAGGCGGTAACATATATCAATGAGAACTGCAAAGACATCGACTCGGTGCTTTCCATGTACCTTGCTAAGAACTGGCGTATTGAAAGAATTCCAAAGATAGAACTGGCAATCATGAGACTTGCATATTATGAGATATTGAATCTTGAGGATGTACCCAAATCCGTGGCAATAAATGAAGCCGTCGAACTTGCCAAAACCTACGGCAGTGATGATGCCGGAAAATATATCAATGCGGTGCTGGCAAATATTCAAAACGGAGAGCAGTGATGGAAAAAGCCCTTACCGTATCTCAGCTCAATGAGTATATCAAACAACTTGTTTCTTCCGATGAAGTATTGGAAAGTCTGCATGTGGAAGGTGAAATATCCAACTGCACCATTCACTATTCCGGTCATATATACTTTTCCATAAAGGATGATAAATGCGCTATACGATGTGTAATGTTTGCCGGATATACCAAAAACCTCAAGTTTGAACCGGCGGACGGTGTGAAGGTTACAGTTTACGGATACCTTTCTTTTTATGAAAAAACCGGGCAGTGTCAGATTGTTGTTACCAATATGTTAGAAAGCGGGACAGGTGATTTATTCATCAAATTCGAGAATCTCAAGAAGAAACTGGAGAAAGAAGGTCTTTTTGATACTGCAAAAAAGAAACCGTTGCCGTTTTTGCCGGAAACCATAGGTGTAATTACCTCAAGTACCGGAGCGGTTTTGCAGGATATAAGGAACATACTGAACGGAAGGTTTCCTAATTACGGATTCATTTTGTATCCCGCGACTGTTCAGGGAGTTGATGCACATAAAACCGTAATTAAAGGACTGGAATATTTTAATAAGAATAAAAACGCCGATGTCATACTAATAGCAAGAGGCGGCGGCTCGGTTGAAGACCTTTGGCCGTTCAACGAAGAAGAGTTGGCATATGCAATACATAACAGCAACATTCCCGTCATATCCGCAGTAGGCCATGAAACGGATTTCACGATTGCGGACTTTGTGGCGGATGCCAGAGCCGCAACACCTACGGCAGCCGCTCAGATGGTTATCCCGGAGAAAAAACGTCTGGAAAGAGATGTGCTTACGCAAAAGGAAATTCTGGAATTTTCCTATGCAAAACTAATAAGTAACCTTTCTGAAAGAGTTTCCGATTTGGCAAAAAGACCGGTTATGAAGCGACCGGAGGAATATACCAATATATTGGCTATGAATCTGGATAACCTTACAGGCAGGTTTTTCACCTTCTCAAAGCAATATCTGGACAATGTTGCATATAAATTAAGTACATTAATACATAAAGCGGATGCCATGAATCCTCTGGCGGTGTTATCGAGGGGATACAGTATAACGACCGATCAAAAAGGACATGTTATAAAAAGTGCGGACAATCTGAATAAAAATGATGTTATATTAACCACTCTTCATGCGGGAAAGATAAGGAGTGTGGTGGAAAAGGCGGTAAAAGATGAGTAATAAGGATTTCAATACGCTCTACAGGGAACTGGAAAAGAAGGTGGAGTTACTGGAAAAAGGGGAATTGCCGTTGGAAGAAGCGGTAAAGACCTATACCGAAGGGCAGGAGTTGATAAAACTGCTCAACGAAAAACTTAACAAAGCCCGTGAACAAATGGTAGTGACCGATAAATCCGAACAAAAGGAGCCGGAAAAATGACAAACTTGAATACCGTAATGAAAAAATACGGAGAACAGGTTACTCTGTTTATCAATCAGAGGATAAACAAAAGCAGTGCACCCGACATAATAAAGGAAGCCTGCCTGTACAGTGTAAATGCCGGCGGCAAAAGAATCCGACCGGTTCTGTTTCTTATGACCTTGGATGCTCTTAATGCGGAAATTACCGAAAAGCATATAGCATATGCATCGGCTATTGAGATGATACACACATATTCGTTGATACACGACGATTTGCCGGCAATGGATAATGATGAGTACAGAAGAGGGCAGTTGACCAGTCATATCAAATTCGGTGAGGCATACGCTATTTTAGCCGGAGACGCATTATTGAACCTGGCATATGAAACAATGCTGGATTATGCAGTCAATGCAAAGGATATTGCAGCCGCAAGAAACATAGCCGAAGCGGCCGGATACCAGGGGATGGTAGGGGGACAGGTTCTGGATATGGAAAAGCCCGATACCGTTAATGACATTCTTGCTATGTATTCGTTGAAAACGGGTGCCCTTATAAAAACATCGGTGGTATCAGCCGGAATAATAGCCGGATGCAACAAAAGAACATTGAAAAGACTGGCTGATTATGCCGAAGGTATCGGTGTAGCTTTCCAGTTAAGAGATGATTATCTGGATAAAACCGATATTAACGAAAAAACAGGAAAACCCAAAGACAGTGACAAAAAAAATGAAAAAGCCACATACATCTCCAAAAGAGGGGTTGCGGCAAACCGGAATAAACTGCAAAAGTATACGAAAAAGGCATTAACGGCTTTACAGCCTTACGGCGACAGCTATAATAACTTACGCTTATTAGCGGAGTTTTTAGGTGACAGGATGAAATAGTGTATGGAACTTCTGGACAGAATAAAGGTATCTTCCGATGTGAAGGATATCAAAAAAGAGGATATAGATGAGTTATGCAGACAGATAAGGACTTTTCTTGTGGAGGTTGTGACCGGTAACGGAGGACACCTTGCAAGTAATCTGGGAGTGGTGGAACTGACGGTGGCGCTGCACAGATGTCTGGATATGGAAAAAGACCACATAATTTTCGATGTGGGGCATCAAAGTTATGTTCATAAAATTCTGACCGGAAGAAAAGATAGTCTGGCAACAATGGGAAGCATCGACGGATTGGGTTGCTTTCCCGATGAGGAGGAAAGCAGGTACGATTCTTTCAATACCGGACATGCAAGCACATCGGTCTCCGCCGCTTTAGGTATGGAAAAAGCCTTAAGAATGAGCGGTTCGGACGGCAAAGTAGTGGCGGTTTTAGGTGACGGAGCTTTGGGCGGCGGAATGGTATATGAGGCCTTGAACAATGCTAAAGATTTGGATTCCGATATTCTCATAATTCTTAACGACAATGAAATGTCCATAAGCAGGAATGTGGGGGCAATGTCTAGACATCTTTCAAAACTCAAGTTACGTCCTTCATATATTGAGACCAATGTAAGAATTAAGCGTATTGTGGAAAAAACACCGGGCGGCAAGGGATTTATACGATTGATACAAAAAACAAAAAGAGCATTAAAGTCTTTTGTAGGGCAGAAGATGTTTTTCGAGGATTTGGACATCCGATATCTGGGTCCCGTCGACGGACATGACGAGCATCAGCTGGAGTCTATAATAAAGGAGGCATTGAATGTAAAGGGGCCTAAACTGCTGCATGTGGTAACTACCAAAGGTAAGGGGTATGAAAAGGCGGAAAGAGATCCCGTTAAGTTTCACGGTCTTAAAAACAGTTATTCAAAAAGCAGAAGACTGCCTGAAAATATTATGTATAATCAACTTTTCGGAAAACTTCTGACCGAAATGGCCGAAAAAGATAAGAATATAGTTTGTGTATGTCCCGCAATGACCGAAGGATCGGGTTTAAGCGAGTTTTGTAAAGTACATAAGGACAGATATTTTGATGTAGGTATATGCGAACAGCATGCGGTTACTTTCAGTGCAGGTCTTGCCAGAGACGGAATAAAGCCGGTATGTGTTGTATACTCATCTTTTTTACAAAGGGCATACGATCAGATACTACATGACATAGGGTTGACAAACAAAAATGTGGTGTTGTGTGTGGACAGGGCGGGGGTTGTGGATGCATACGGTAAGACCCATCAGGGGATTTATGATATTGCATATCTGTCCACAATTCCCAATATGAGAATATTTGCACCGGAATCGGAAGAGGATATGGAAAAACTGTTACATAAAGCCATATATGACATTGAAGGATGTGTTGCCGTAAGATATCCGTATGATCAGATTCACGGTAATATTAAAAAACTGTTTATTAATGTGTCTGAAAAAAGCGGGATTTCTTTATATAGTAAAAACGGTGACAAAGCAATACTGTGTTACGGCAGGATGGTTGCTGTTGCCGTGGAAGCGGCGGACATTGCAGGTGCAGATGTGGTTAAACTAACCGATATATATCCTTTGGATTATGAAAGTCTGTATGAGGTTTTGGGGAAATATAAGTATGTTGTATCTGCCGAAGATGTGATATACAACGGGTCTGTAGGTCAAAGGCTGCAATCATGGCTATATGAGAACAACAAGAATGACTTTAAACTGATATGCTTAAATATCCGTGAAAACTGTGAGATGAAAGGGTGTGTTGAAGATATTCTGGAAGAAAACGGTATGTCTAAAGATGCAATTGCAAGGATTATCAATGAGCAAAATAACAAAGATAATTGATGTACGGATTGCCATGCTCGGTAAAAATTATTGCAATCGGTATATATTTGAATGTATAATAGGAAAGAAATTGTTGTATTTAAGAGGATAATCTTTATATGCTGTTTAGAAAGCAAGATCAAAAAGTGTCATACAGAGAGAACATGAGAGACGGGCAGGGTACTATCATGTTTAATGAATTACTGCCTAAAGAGTTATTAAACGGAAAAGGCCGTCTTTTTTCTTTGATTACCGTTGAACCGGGTTGCTCGATAGGCTTTCATGTTCATGAAAACGAATCGGAAACATATTATGTCATGGAAGGTTCTTTAGTATACAACGACAATAATGAAAAGGAATATGTAATACAGGAAGGCGATTGCGTATATAACGGGAATATGCGCGGTCACAGTGTGAGAAACGAGGGTAAGAGCAAAGCCGTAGTGCTGGCTCTTATTCTTTTTACTTAAAAAAGGGGTAGTATGGGTTTAAACGAAAAAATTATTAAAGCGATAGTATTTGATATGGACGGAGTGTTGATAGATTCCGAGCAGGTAATGAGCAAGGCGGCAATTCTGGCTCTCAAGGAATTCGGTGTGAATGCGCAACCTTATGATTTTATACCGTTTATGGGGCAGGGGGAGAACAGTTTTATAGGGAACGTTGCAAGAAAGTACAATGTGGAATATCAGTATGCAATGAAATACAGAGCATATGAGATATATGACGAACTTGTCAGCAATGAAGCAAAGCTGTTTCCGAATATCAAGGAAACAATTACAGCACTTAAGAAAAGAGGATACAGAATATCATTGGCATCGGGTGCCGATATGATGAAGGTCAGTTCAAACATTAAGGCTATCGGGATGGAAGAGTCGGATTTTGAAGCATTTGTTACCGGTAATGATGTGACAAGAAATAAGCCTGAACCGGATATTTTCCTGTTGGCCGCTGAAAAAATGAAGATTAATCCCGCATACTGTCTGGTTTGTGAAGATACCATAAGCGGAATTAAAGCGGCAAAAGCAGCAGGCATGCAATGTCTGGGTATTACAAGTTCGTTACAGAGCGAAGTGCTTAAAAACAGCGGTGCGGACGAAACATCGGACAGTATTCACATACTTTTGGATATATTGATGCCGTTAAGGAAGGGTTTATAAGACAAAAAGGGCAAAAAGGAAGTATGCATCTGTATATTGACAATCTGTGCATTGTCTGTTCATATCTGTTGACAATAAGTTGAGTGATATATATAATGGGTAAAGTCTTCAAAGCCATGCCGAAGTGGCGGAATAGGCAGACGCACAGGACTTAAAATCCTGCGGTCGAATAGACTGTACCGGTTCGACCCCGGTCTTCGGTACCAGTATGCCGCGGAGTAGAGCAGTCCGGAAGCTCGTCGGGCTCATAACCCGGAGGTCAAAGGTTCAAATCCTTTCTCCGCAACCAATAAAGAAAACAGCCGTATATGTTGATGGCTGTTTTTTTTCTTTATACCTACGGATGGGATTGATTAAAAACGGTTATCTGACCAATGCGGCAATGCTTTTATTTTCCGAGAATGCTCAAAGATGGCAACAGGGTGTATATGTGAAGATAGGTTTCTTTCGCAATCACGCAGATTTGGAATATCAGGATGAAATCCATGGACCTTTGATTAATCAGATAGATCGTGTTATGGAAGTTGTGCACCTTAAGTATATGAAAGCGAGAATTACATACGAAGGTATTCAGAGAATAGAACGCTATTTTGTTCCGGATGAAGCCTTAAGAGAAGCAATACTGAACGCTATATGCCACAAAGATTATAGCCGTAAGATCCCCATACAGATTAGTGTATTTAGCGATTAGCTTTACATAGGTAATGTCGGTAGGCTCCCTGAGCATTGGACACTTGATGACTTATTGGGTAAACACAATTCCATTCCTTTCAATCCCGATGTTGCCAATGTTTTCTATCTTGCCGGTCACATTGAAAGCTGGGGACGCGGTATTGAGAAAATTTTTAATGCCTGCAAAACGGAAAATGTACCTATGCCGCAATTTAAGGTACATCCCGGTGATATAATGATTCATTTTACCGCTCCTTACGGTTTTTCCGAATTAGGAGTTAAATATGATATCGGAAGCAAGCAAAATGACCAAGATAGTGACCAGGTCAGTGACCAAGATATTAAAGTAAAAGATATACTTGCTTTTTGTACGGATGAACGGACGCTGGAAAGCATAATGAAACGGTTCGGAATGTCCCATAGAACCTATTTCAGAAGAACATATATCAACCCGTTACTTGAAGAAGGCTTATTGAGAATGACAATTCCGGACAAACCGACAAGTAAGAATCAGCAATATGTAATAACACAAAAAGGACGTGAACTGTCGGAAAAGTAATAGCAAAATATACCCTAAAAGGTATAAATATGTGAAAATAATATATATTATACCCATATAGGTATAATTATTAGCAAAAGTGTTGATATATTACCCTATCGGGTGTAATAGGTGGCTATGGATACTATTGGAAAGTATATAAAACGGAAAAGAAAAGAAGCAGGCTTGACTCAGGTGGATTTTGCCGTATGTTCCGGACCGGGACTTCGTTTTATTCGCGAACCGGAGCAGTGAAAAGAGACAGTCAGACCGGATAAGGTAAATCAGGCTCTCGGAATGTTCGGAATGAAAGCGGTTCCCGGAAAAAAGGATTAATAATGCAAGACTCCTACAGAACCGCTTGTGTCCCTGTGCAGAATATAGCTTCCGGATAATATGAAATCGGAATCGGAGCAGCTTATAATCGCCGGAATATCGGATTTAACCGAATAAACTTCTTTTGCATATCAGAATAATCTGATTTAACGATTGTATTGTCATATAAGTTACAAATAAGTAATCTTTAAAACGATTGGGTCAGGAAGTCATCGAGGGCTTTGTCAATTTCCTCACCGTGTCCCGTCATCATATGTCCGCCATCGGGGAAAGAAACAAGCGCAAGGTGAGGGAAACGATGTTGTGCATTTTTCACCTTTTCAAAACTTGCTACCGGGTCATCTTCAGAATGTAGAATCAATACCGGTACTTTAAGTTCTTCAATCGGATACTGCTCAAAGTTTCTCTCCATATCCGGATTGGTCAGTTTCCCGTCCAGAATAACTCCGGCTTTTCTTTGGGCAACGGGCTGAATGCTTTCTACTATTGAGGCCGGCATACCCGTCATTGAAGGCATAAGCGGACTTATAAGATACATTGCATAATCGGACAATAGCGGTTCGGGCGGTGCCTGATATTCAAGATAGGTATCCGGTTTTTCATTGACCGGCATAGCGGAACAAAACAGGATTAAGCCTTTGACCCGTTCGGGGTAATCCAGCGCAAAACGAATAGCGGGAGTACCGCCTGCTGAAGTTGCCAGAACATAGACTTTATCAATTTTCAGATAATCAAGTAATTCTTTGTAGGCTGCAGCTTGTTCTTGGGGTGTTCCGTCTCCTTTTATGTCAGAACCGAGATAACCGAATCGTGACGGTGCAAGCAAACGATTTTTTGATTCTCTGTTTTTTACATTATCATATGCCTGATCATAACCGCCGAAAATACCGTGAACTGATAAAATGATTTCGCCTTCTCCCGTATCGACATAAGTCATTGAACCGTAAGACAGATTTGCTGTATTTACCTTATATGATTTTAGTTTATCCAGAGCTTTATTATAACCGTAGACACAACACATTCCCTGAACTGTGAAATATAGGGCAAGTATAATTAAAACAGCATATAACAACCATATCATTTTTCCTTTTCTTACCTTTCTCTTTATCATTTTAATTAACTCCTGTTTAAATATTTGTTTGATTTGTAGTTCCTGAAAGCATTTACACTATGTTCAGAATCTCCGTTACAAGCCGGAAAAAGGAGCAATAATCCTTTTTACTGTACAAATCGGTTGCTAAAAGTTCCTTACTTAACGAACGGTTTAAAAAGGCGGATTGAATGGTAGATAAAAGCATGAATGCCTTTATCTTTCTTATATTCTCCGGTTCATTAATCGG
>Ga0208694_1002099_pt1 | contig 22009 bp, 19 predicted proteins | sample AD_UKC078_MetaG_FD_184442 | JGI IMG/M metagenome (GOLD analysis project Ga0208694, IMG submission 184442) | Active sludge microbial communities of municipal wastewater-treating anaerobic digesters from USA - AD_UKC078_MetaG (SPAdes) (version 2) | ecosystem: Engineered > Bioreactor > Anaerobic >...
GAACCCAGTTGCCAGGATGAGCGCATCACCCTTGATCGTCTTCCTGTTCTGGCCCCCATCCAGCACTGCCACCTCTCCATCGCCAATCTGTTCTAGTTTCCAGCCCTTGAGAATTTCCACTTTCCCTTGTTTGAGCAACGAAATGAGTGCTATTCGGGCACGGGGCTCCAGATCGAGCGCGATCTCACTGCGCATCTCCAAGAGGATTACCTCCCTCTCCCTGCCCTGTCCAGCCAGATGGGCAGCGATTTCGCAGCCCATAGCAGCCCCTCCCGCGATCAGGACCCTTTTCCCCGGCTGCAAGTTTCCGGAAAGAAGGTCCAGGGCGCTTGTCACAAAGGGTTGGTCCACCCCGGGAATCTGCGGTATGAGAGGTTGCGAACCGGTTGCCAGAACGACCGCGTCAGGCCTCATCTCTTTCACCATATCGATGGTTGCGCGGCAGCGGTACCGAACGTCCACCTTAAGGGCATTGACTTGTCTGATCAGGTATTCCAGAAAGCGCCGCATCTCGGATTTGAATTCAGGAACGGATGCATAGCGAAGGAGGCCCCCGAGCCTATCCTTCTGTTCGAGCAGTGTCACCCGGTGACCTCTCAGGCTCAGCGTCCTCGCCGCTTCCAGCCCGGCCGGTCCACCGCCTATGATGCAAACGCGCTTGGATTTGGATGCCGGGCGTATTCTCATCAATCGTTCCCTCCCCGCCTCGGCGTTGACCGCGCACCGTTGCGCCTTGTCCTCCATCATCCTGCTGCGGCAGCCTTCGTTGCAGCGCAAGCACGGGCATATATCATCCAGGCGACCTGTCCTTATTTTATCAGGAAGCGCCGGGTCTGCGATGAGGGCCCTGCCCATTGCGATGAGATCGGCCTTCCCGCTTTGGAGAGCGTCCTCGGCAAGCCGGGTGTCGTGAATCGCCCCCACGGCGATCACCGGGACATGCACCTTTTGTTTGATCCCTTGCGCCAGATGAAGGAGATGCCCTTGAGAAAAATAGACCGGGATTACAATATCCTGTCCGGTTTCAGCGCTTCCCCCGGAAACATGGATGTAATCGACTCCCTGCCTTTCGAGCCTCACGGAGAACTCCTGTGCATCTTCCGCAGTCAGTCCGCCCTGCATGAATTCGTCACCGCTGATCCGGTAGCCGACTACGTAATCCCTCCCCACCCTGGATCGCACCCGATCCAGGACCTGTAGTCCGAAAAGGCCCCGGTCATGACCATAGCGGTCCTGCCGGATGTTTGTGTAAGGCGATAGGAACTGGGCTATCAAATATCCATGGCCTCCGTGAATCTCGACGCCGTCAAATCCGGCTGCCCGTGCGCGATATGCGGCTTCGGCAAAGGCCTGTACTATTGACTCTATCTCTTCCTCGCTCATTTCCCGGGGTTTTTCATTGGCGTAATTCGGGATCGCCGAAGGGGCAATGGGTTTGAGGCCTGTGAATTTCGCAGAAGAGCTTCGACCGGCGTGACATATCTGCAGGATAGTCTTGGCACCGCATTCCTGAATCGCTTCGGCCAGCTCAGCCAGACCCGCTATGAACCGGTCATGGTAGACACCGAGCTGGCCGTGCCTCGCCTTACTCTCGTTCTGGTCGATATAGCAATATTCCACGATGATGAGGCCGGCACCGCCTTTTGCCCGCTCCACGTAATAATCGATGAGCTTCTGCGATACACTGCCGTCAGTATTGCATAGCCGAGAGAGCATCGGGGCCATCGCGATCCGGTTGCGAAGCCATAACCCTTTCAAAGAAAATCCCTGCATAAGCAATGAATTATTCATCTTTCCTCTTCTTTCTGTTTTCTCAGCCGCTGCCGTTCGCACAGGAAAGAGGGCTCCCTCACCAAAAGGGTTGGGATATGAACATATGTCAAATCGCATGGCTGCATGGTGACTTTAAACCGTGAGATATTTCTTCATGATTGATTCGTTGGCCTTCAGCTCTTCAAAGGTGCCCGCATATTTTATCTCGCCGGTGTCGATGATCATGCACCTGACACCTAGCTCACTGGCGAACATAAAATTCTGCTCGGCAAGCAGTATGGACATGCCCTCTTCCTGAAGCATCCGGATCTGCCGGGCGATATCATCCACGACAACAGGGGCAAGCCCGATCGTTGGCTCGTCCAGCAGGAGGAGATCCGGATTGGACATGAGTGCCCGCGCGATGCATAGCATCTGCTGTTCACCGCCGCTCAGATTTTTTGCCCATTTTTTCGAATACCTCTGAAGAACCGGAAAGAGTTCATATACCTTTTCCAGGCTCCAGATTGTGTGGCTTTTCTTTTGGGGATTGTCTCTCCGTGCGATCTCCAGATTTTCTTTGACTGTCAGATTGCCAAACACCCGCTTCTCGGCAAAGGCTGTTATGATTCCCTTTTTCGCGATCTTATTTGCAGAAAGCGCCGTTATGTCCTCACCGTAAAAAAATATCTTTCCTTCTTTTGCCGGGGTGAAACCAGCGATGCTTCGCATGGTGGTAGTTTTTCCGGCCCCGTTTCTTCCCAGAAGGCACAGGACTTCTCCCTCGCTGATGTCCAAGGAAATACCGAAAAGAATATGGCTCAATCCATAATAGGTGTGAATGTCCTGTACACGGAGAATTTGTTTCGTGCTGTGGGTCACCTTTTGCCTCCCAGATAGATTCTATGGACAAGCTCATTACTCTTGATATCCCTTACCGTCCCGTTTGCCACGATCCGTCCGTTCTGGAGGACCCAGATGTAGTCGGACACCTCGAAAATCACGTTCATGTCGTGCTCACAAAGCAGAACAGTGCATCCGGTTATCTTGATGATCTTCTTGATCGTATCGAGGATGTCACCCTTTTCCTCAACGCTCATCCCCGATGTGGGCTCATCCAGCGCGAGCAGTGTCGGTCTCATCGCCAGGGCTATGCCGACCTCCAGCCGCTTCTGATTTCCGTGGGAAAGCTGCCCGGCAAGCATGTCAGCCTGTGCCGCGAGTCCGATGTTCTCCAGATGGTTGATGATCTCCTCTCGGGCGATTTTCTTGGCGGGCTGAAAGAAATTGAAACTCATCCTCTTCTGCGATAAAACAGCGACCATGATATTTTCATAAACCGTAAGCATGGGGAAGACATTGACAATCTGAAACGATCGGGCGATTCCTTTTCTCGTAATTTCGCGGGCGGTCTTTCCCGTTATGTCCTCTCCTTTGAAAATAACCTTCCCTGCATCAGGCTTGAGAGCGCCGGTGATCAGATTGAAAAGTGTCGTCTTCCCGGCCCCGTTCGGTCCGATGAGTGCGCAGATATCCCCCTGCTTGATATGCAGGCTGACATTGTCAGTCGCTCTCAGGCCGCCAAATGATTTTTCTAAGTTGGCTACTTGAAAAAACATTCCCACCCTTCCTTTCGATGAAGTCATACTTGCTTATCCTCGCCTGCCCGATGCCCTTTGCTCACGATTTCTGTTCGTTCATCTTTTCCCACCCGAACTTCTTCACGAATCCCATGATTCCCTCGGGCATGAAAAACACGACCGCGCAGATGATAATGCCCAGAACCATTGGCCAGTAGAGCGTTACTGAGGTAATCATGGTCTCAAACAGGATTAATGCGATCGAGCCGACGATAGGACCGAGGAAGGAGTTGATCCCGCCGAGAATGCAGATCGTTACGAAATCGCCCGACTTCGTCCAGAAGGCCAGTTCGGGAAATGCGCCGAAACTGTAGACGACGTGCAGGGAACCGGCAACCCCGCAGAAAAAGCTCGATATCACCAGGGCCAGGCAGCGCTGCTTGATAACATCGATGCTGATAAATGCGCTCCGGTCCGGATTCTCGCGGATCGCTCGCAGCGACCATCCTAAAGGAGAGTTCCCGATGACCCAGAGGATCAGTCCGCATAGAATGATAACAGCCAGAGTGAAATAATAGATATTCGTCATCCCATTGAGCAAACCGGTGAACTGAACCCCTACGATCCCCGTGTCTCCGCCGGTCAATCCCGGCAGTCTACGTATTATGGACCATACGATCATGGCGAATGCACAGGTCATGATTGCATAATAAAACGCATACAATCGCGACACGAGCAATCCGATTACCGCTCCCAGGATTGCGGCCGTAAACGGCGCAAGCAGCAGAACCTGGTACTGGTTCATCCCGGTCTTGGTCATCATGATAGCCGTGGCATAGGCTGCAGCTGCATAAAAAGCACTGTGCCCGAAGGAAAGGCACCCGGCATAGCCGAGAAGAAAATTCACCGACATTGCGGCCAGCGACATGACCATGATCTCGATGATGATCCACGTCCAGAAGTTTGGAAGGATAAAGGGCCCGCTAATCAAGAATATCGCTATGATGCAACCGACAGCCCAGACGAAGCTTCTATTTCCTCGCATAATTTCGGTTTCCTCATGTAGTGATGAATCATTCGATGCTGAAGAGCCCCTGCGGCCGGAAAAACAGCACAGCCACCACGATTATGTAGATAAATGTGTCTGCATACTGTGGTAACACCAGGATTCCCAGCGATTCCACAACCGCAATGACCAGACCCGCGACCAGTGCTCCCCCGATACTGCCCACACCCCCGATGATCGTCACGCAGAAGGCAATGATGATCATCTGTGCATCCATGCCCAGGGTGCCGCTGGTCATCGGATAGGCAATCGTGGCGGCGACCGCCGCCATTCCGATTCCCGCCATGAAGACCAGGGAGAAGACGCCCGAAACATTGATCCCCAGGCCGCGCGTCATCTCCTCATCATACACACAGGCGCGGATGATACTCCCGATCTTGCTCTTGTAAAGGATTGCGATAAGAACAACCGCAATCACGCTCGATATCCCGATGATGAATATGCTGTACTTGCTGATCACCGTACCGAAGATATCGAAGCAGCCCATCAGGAGGTTCGGGATGCTGCCGTTTTTCGGATCCAGGCCCCACAGCAGTCTGACGAGGTCGGATATGACATGGATAATTCCCACCGACAAGAGGAGCTGAAACACGTGTCCTGACTTGTACACACGCTGAAAGAGCCCTCGCTCGACAGCTGCTCCGACCAGGATCATTACGAGCGGAACAATGATCAGGGAACTCCAGAATCCTATGACATTCGCCACGGTGAACGTAATGTAGAAGGCCAGCATATAGAAGGCCCCGTGAGCGAAATTTACCACCCCCATAACGCCGAAAATGATGGTCAGACCGCATGATAAGAGAAAATAAATCATGCCGCGGGCCATTCCTGAAATCACCAGGCTTGCTAAGAGACTCGCGTTTATTTCCATAGTTCACTACTCTTTTTTTAGGTAATCAGAGCTGATCGGTTCTGCCATGGTATCTTTCCTCGTAGTGCTAACCATTCTCGCTGAATGTAGAGCCTATCCTTGGATTGAGATCATATTCGTGGATGTGCGATAATTTTTCCCTGTGAAATTCAGCTCCAAGGATAGGCTCAATTCTTATTCTATTCCCGCCGCCTTCCGAGCAGCATGCCATTCTTCCTTTGTAAACAGGTAAGGTTCTACTGGAACGTACCGTGTCTTTTCAGGATCCAGAATAATTTCATCCGAGCCCGGTTTTTTCACCAGAGGACCCCAGATATGGCCGCTTACCACCTGATGGTCGAAATCCCGTATCCAGACCGGACCGTTATAGGTATCGATCTTTATCCCTTCCATGGCCTTGCAGACTGCTTCGCTCTCTATAGTTCCAGCCTTCCTGGCTGCAGCTTCCCAGAGCTTGATCATGTTATATGCAGGCCAGACATGGCTGGGAACGACTCTCTTCGTGGTTCCCTTCCACTTGCGGTATCTCTCGTAAAATTCCTTCTGCTCCTCATTACCCGGATAGCTCTCGTCGTCATAGCACCAGGACCAGCTGCCGAGCGGGATAGCGTCCTTGAGGACTTCCCGGTACTCATTGGATGCCACCACGCAGGCGCTTGCCATCTTGGTGTTCTTGAACACGCCCATCTGGGCGCACTGCTTGAGGTTCGCCACTGCACCGCCCGCGAATATAACGTGCGCCAGCACATGGGGTTTGTAGGCCAGGATCTGAGCAATGTACGGGCTGTAGTCTGTCTCTCCAACCCTGGGCCATCCCTCATAGAGCTTTACATTCGGCACGTACTCCTTGATTGACGGGATAAAATACCGGTGCACATCGCGCCCGAATTCAAAATCCCATGTTTCATAGTAGACCTTGGGATCACTTATGCCTTTCAGGTATTCCTCCGCGATGATCTTTGCGAGGGTTTTCCCTTCAGCACTCGTGGTGATAGCGTACCGGAAATGATAGGGTGACCAGTCCTCTGTGGTGACTCTGGTCGAGTGGCCGCCGAAAATGAAGATGGGCTTCTTGAAATCACGGGCCACCGCGCTCAGCGCCATGGCCTGGATTGTGCCATAGCCTCCGACGATGAAATCCACTTTTTCTCTCATGATCAGCTCACGGGAATAACGAGTGGCCAAGTCGGCCTTCCCTGCATCATCCCTTTTGATGATCTCGATCTTTCTCCCGAACAAACCACCGGACTTGTTGATTTCATCGATGGCAAGCATGTGGCCGTCCACGATGCCCTCATTGAGAAATGCCATGGCTCCGGTAAACGTATAGACCGCCCCGATCTTGATCGGCTCTTTCTCCTGTGCCTGTACAGGAAAAGCGAAAGCGGCGATCACAAACATTCCGAACAATAATACTTCCCAGCTTTTCTTCATGTTTTCCTCCTTCTGCGCTTGCCTTTCACCGAAGAACTGCCTCAGTACCAGGATCTCTTTTCCCGGAAGATGCCCTTTGTAGAGCCCTCGTACTCTATGCCTGCAAGTTTCTTGACGATATTTTTAGAATGCTCGATGTTATGATCCCGGTAGATTGCCACCTTCTCAATGACCGGGGATCCCCCGCCGTGAAGCGCGTCGATGAGTTTGTGCGCCCCCCACGCCGATGACATCATATCCTGGAAAAGTCTGAACGCCCGGTGCTGATTTTCTGCAGATACTTCCGGGGTGCGCATGATGTATTTTTCCAGATACGGCCTGGTCTTGTCATTGTAGAAATCCTCTTCGTGGGGAAGTGTTGCCGACAGCCCGCCCGCAATTGCGGCCAATGCCTCGTATTCCCCGTAGATCGCCTCCCCGGCCAGCATCCTTCCGGCGTTGCAGTAATTCGAGTCCGGGATATAGGTGCCTGAGCCGGCCTTTACGCTGCTCATGGCCGCAGCGATGCCCGACGCGTAGATCAGGTCAACGACCTGAATCATATCCGCAAGCTTATGCCGTACATGCTGGGCCTTCTCAATGCCGTTATACTCCGCAGCCAGTGCGGTCGCGCCGGTATACAGCTCAGATACGGCAGCCTTACAGCCGGTATAGCTGTGACGATGATACAGGGCGAACAGCAGAGCCGCCTTACCCGCCTCTTCGGTCTCGCCGCAGAGGAAAACCCGCTCCCACGGAACAAAGACGTGATCGAAGATTGTCATGGAGTGGGACTCGCCCTGTTTGCAGTACGGGGCCTCGAGGCGTCTACGCCGCGGGGGGTTGAAAGCTCCGTTGATGAGCGTCACGCCTTGTGTGTCTGCGGGTACGGAAAAGGCAACCGCCCAGTCGGTCTCATCTGATGCCATGTTGCGGGTGGGCAGGACAACGATCTCGTCGGCATAGGCAGAGCAGGAGTTGTGGGCCTTGGCGCCGTTGACGATGATCCCGTCGGCTCTCTTCTCCACGACCCGCAGATAGAGATCAGGATCCTGCTGCTTGGCAGGACGCCATACACGATTTCCTTTCACATCGGTTTGCGCGCAGACCAGCGAGAGATCCTCGGACTGGACCTTTTTCATGAACTCGATGAAGTTCTTGTAATAACTCGTGCCATGATTCTGATCTGCATCGTAACTGGCGACCGACAGTGCATTCAGCGCATCAATGCCCATGCACCGCTGTATGCAGCCGCCCACCTCCTGGCAGTAGAGCCGCGTCATCTTCTGCTTGTTCAGCAGGTCCTCTACACTCTGGTGAATATGATTGAACCGATTGATCTTTTCTCCGGTGATATGGGACGTGGCGACTCCAACACCCTCGAATTCCGGATCATTTGCAAAATCATACGTGGTGCACAGGACATAAATGCCTCCGACAATGCTGGGGTCGAAGCGATCCACCAGCTTTCCGCCCTGATATACGTTCGGCTTGAGTTTCGCCATTCTTTCCTTGTACTGATCACTTGAAATCATGTCGCTATCCTCCGTTTTATTTAATTCCCAATTCCTTCTTGATCAGATCGCGTAACTTGTATTTTTCGATCTTACTGGTGGGGGTTTCCGGCAACTGATTGACGAAGCGGATATATTTCGGCCACATAAACTTCGGCATGGCCTTCTTAATCCATTCCCGCATCTCCTCCTCGTCCAGTTTCTCCCCCGGATTGAGTACGATGAAGGTAACAATATCCTGCTCTCCCCCCACCTCGGCGGGAATCGGGAACACTCCGCAGATGTTCACCTTCGGGTGTTTGTTTATGATATCCTCGACCTGGTACGAAGAAACGAATTCTCCCTTTACCCGGATAACACTCCCCATCCTGTCGACGAAGAAGTACACGCCTTCCTCGTTTCTGAAACAGGCGTCTCCAGTGTGGAACCAGAGATTCCGAAAAGCCTTGAGCGTGGCTTCGGGTTTGTTGTAATACTCTTTCACAAACAAACTCGGGAATTTGGGCCTGAAAACCAGTTCGCCAGGCTCACCCGGAGCACACTCTTCATCCAAGTCGTTTACGACGCTGGCTTCGAACAAAAGAGATGGCGTGCCCAGGATGCCCTTTGTCTCATCATCCTTGCCGTCTACCACGGTGATGTGGAACTTTTTTGCTATGCTGTAGATCTCCTCTCTCGACATACCCCTATACAGTTCCGGTGGTGTTCCCTGCTCATTTTTCAGCTCATCGATAATGCAGATGGAACCGCTTCCGGTTTCCGTCTGTCCGAATCCTGTAATGACGAAGTCCAGGCCGAATCTCTTCGCCACGTCGTGATGATACTGGGGCATGGGGGCCATATAGACCTTGTTCAGGGTGTTCTTGTAATCATCAGGCGTTTCCGGCGTATTCATCAGCCAGGGGACCATGACATCCAGCAGGACCGCCGATGTGGAGCCGCTCTTTTGAATCCGATTCCAGAAATCCCTGATACTGAATTTATCCCACATGGCGCACTCGCATCCCACCCAGAGTGCTCTCACAAGATTGAAGAACGCCCCAGCTACATGGTACATGGGGAGATCGCTGTAAATGACATCTTCCTGGTTGAATATCCGCCGCCAGTTGAAGACGTAGTTGTTCAACCAACGGTACGGCTGTACAACACCCTTTGGTGATCCGGTGGTCCCGGAGGTATAGATGATGCTCGCCGTGTCCATGTACTTCAGTTCAACGCCCACATTGGATGCATCGCCCTTGAGGATCTCATCGAAAGATATCTCGGTAGAAAAGTATTTATCCAAGGTGTTGCTTGCCGATTCCGGCTTGTAATCATGGTCCTTCTCTTTCGGAGCATAGACAATGACAGGGGAGGCGCCGATCTCTCCCTTTACCTCATTGAGCAGGGGGATCAGGTCTTTTTCGATGAAGATGGCCTTCGGGTCCGAGTCGTTCATCTGGTAGATCAGGAGCTGGCCTTTATAGTTGAAGTTGATCGGGCAGAATATCGCGCCTGCCTTCCATATACCGAACATGGCCATTGCGGTTATCAGAGGATTCCTCAGAAAAACAGAAACTCTGTCACCCTTGTTTATGCCTAATGACATGAGGCTGTAAGCGATGCTGTTCGCTATTTTGTTGAATTCATGAAATGACAGCCTGAGATCTTCTTCCCCATAATAGATGAAGGTACGATCCTTTGCTTGTATAGCCCATTTTTCCAGAATGTGGGTGACAACCTCTCCGCCCTTCGTCAATTCGTTCTTAACTTCTTCGTAATTCATATTCACCTCTTCAGATCTCATCTAGTGTCTTGATTGATCCTGTATAAACTTAAGAATCTTCAGACAGTCTCTTGGGGTTTAATTTTTTGCTGTCTTGGCATGCACGTTCTTCAGAGGCATTCCAGTCGGGCTTCACTCACTCTCTCTTGCGCGCATCATTGCTTTCATCTCACCCTCGGCGACTATCTCGTCTTTCTGGTTATAGACATTTATCGAAAATACGATTATACCTTTGTCTCCTCTTTTCGTAAGGGACGCTTTGGAAACGCGATATTTGATCTTCAGCGTATCACCTACCACCACCGGGGCTTTATACCACCAGGCATTGTTCAGAATCCCCATCAGGGTTCCCTCATAGAAACCCTGCCTTGTCATGAGCCCGGCGGAAATCATTGTAACGAGCATTGCAGGGGCCGCCTTTATTCCAGAGACGGTTGAATCCGGCCAGCCGGCCATTTCGTTATAGAGCTCGATATCCGTCAGAGAGATAGTTTTGCCAACGCTTACACCCGATTTCCCAACTGGAAAGTCTTCAAAATACAATCCCAGCGTCTCCACGTTTCGACCTCTTTTCTTCGGTTTATTTGTGAGCTTGTTTTCCTCTCAAGAACCTCATGCTCCCAGGCAGAGCATCACTGATTTCCCGCTGCTTCGACCTTCATGCTCCCTTTCGATACGAGCTCCTGGCCGTTTTTCGTGACCTCGAAGGCCATGGACAGCATCTTTGACTGGCCCGCAGGGCTTGCCAGATCCTCGATCCTGAATTTTCCTTGAATCGTGTCCCCGACGTGAACAGCCCCAAGGTATGCCACGTCTATTTCGCTTACAATAATTTCTTCAACTGACTTGAAATGGGTTCTGAACAGCCGGCCTATGATCTTTGAGGTCACCGAGTTTCCATGGACGATCGTGGTGCCGAAGGAGGTTTTCCCCATTCCCGGAACATTCGTATGAAGCTGAGCATCTCCTTCCCACAAAATGCCAAGTATGAGGTCCCTTTCGCTGAATACTTGTTCCCGGACTTCCAAGACGGCCCCGATCTGAATGGACTCAAAATCGTTATTCATGTCTTTTCCACCATGTGATCCAATTTTCTTCCGACTGAAGAAAAGCAGTGCCGCGATAGATGTTGACCTCGAACCTGTCCGATGATGCCGATAGCTTTCATCATAAACCCTCTTCACTTTGGGGGCGAAAACTCATCAAGCCGCTGAACACGGTATTATTAATGAACGCCCATTATGTTAATGAACATTCGTTAATTGTGTTCTACTTTATTCTCTTGATTATGTCAAGTCATTATGGAAATCCGGGTCGATGTCGGACACATCATAACGGATTCTGCATGTGGCCCGCGACACGGATTTCCAGGGGGGATTACATCTTATGACGGCTGCCGCTCAGAAACGGGGAGGGCGTTTCTCGACAAAAGCCTTCATACTTTCAGTCTGCTCCGAGGTGCCAAAGCACAGGGAGTTAACCTCCAGCTCATAATAATCCGCCGCCGATTCCGATGTCTCATTCTGTATATTCAACACCTGCTTGGCCATCATCAGCGCTTTTGGGGATTTCCTCATCAGCTTATCAGCGACCTCTACAGCCTTGTCCATGAGCTGTTCGTCAGGAACGACCCAGTTCACCAGTCCCATTGAATGCGCCTCTTGAGCTGTTATCACCTCACCCAGCATAACTATCTGAGCCGCACGAAAACGTCCCACTACCCGTGGAAGGTACGAGGCTCCCTTGATGTGTCCGACATTGATCTCCTGCTGTCCGAATTTCGCCCCCTGCGCCGCAACGATAAGATCTGTCGCAAAGGCTACCACTGCTCCTCCGCCAAATGCATATCCATTGACAGCACCAATGATGGGCTTGCTCGATCCCAGCATCTGTTGCCTGATCTCATGGTACCACTTCGCGTATTCCCGGTATTGAAAAGAGTTCTGTCCGGCCATAACTGAAATGTCGGCCCCGGCGATAAACGCCCGGCCTACTCCAGACATGATGATCACCCTGATCTCCGGAGCACCATCAGCGATTTTCAGCGCCTCTCCGATCTCGTTTTGCATCTCAGGATTCAATGCATTGAGCTTATCCGGACGGTTGAACAGTATTTTGGCTATTCCTTCGCCTCTTTCCAGTTTTATATAGGTGAATTCGCGCTCCATGACTCCCTCCTTTATTCGTATACCTTACATGCCGATATACGCCTGCTTGATATGATCGTTTCCCAGCAATTCTTTTCCTTTACCCTGCATAACGACCTGTCCATTCTCCAACACATATGCGCGATGAGCCACGCTGAGCGATCTGTTGACATCCTGTTCCACCAGGAGAATGGAAACCCCGGTTTCATTGATCTTCTGTATGGTCTCGAAGACCTCATCCACGATTTTGGGAGCCAGTCCGAATGAGGGTTCGTCGAGCATGAGCATTTTCGGCTCAGCCATGAGCGCCCGTGCGATCGCCAGCATCTGTTGCTCTCCCCCGCTCAAGGTTCCGGCCAGCTGATGCTTTCTCTCTCCCAGGATCGGGAACATTGCGATGACTTCCTGAAACATGGACTCGACCTTTTTCTTGTCCTTCTGCACCCAGCCCCCGAGCAAAAGATTATCGCGCACTGACATCTTCGTGAAGATCGAACGCTCCCCAGAAATATGCGACAAGCCCATCTCCACAATGCTATGGGCCGGGGATTTCTGAATCTCCTTGTCCCGAAACCTGATCGAACCCGACTTCGGAGGTATATGCCCCCCGATCGAATTGAGCAGGGTCGATTTGCCTGCACCGTTTCCCCCGATAACCGAAACGAATTCGCGATCATTGACCACCAGAGATACATCCTTCAGAACATGCAGCTCGCTATAATATACATTGATCGACTCAATCTCTAGCATGACAGCTCCTTCTTTCCCAAATAGGCATCGATGACGGTCTCATTTCGGGCGATTTCTTCAGGAGTACCCTCAGCGATCTTCTGGCCGTAGTTTAAAACGACGATCCATTGGGATATGTTCATGATGAACTTCATGACATGCTCGATAATCAGCAGCGTGATCCCCTTAGCCGAGAGCTTTTCTATCAGATCGATCATCTCCAGGGTTTCCTTGGGCGTTAGACCGGATATGGCCTCGTCGAGAAGCAGCAGTGTCGGTGAGCTGGCCAGAGCTCTGCATATCTCCAGTTTTTTCCTGCTGGCAATCGGCAGATCCCCGGGGAATGAGTCTGCAATGGTGTCCATATTGATATCCCTGAGTATTTCCATTGCAACTTGCTTTGATTCATTCACATCGCTGGATTTCTGGAGAGCACCGATAAGTACATTATCCAGCACACTCATGTTATTGAATATTTTTGGCAACTGAAAGGTCCGCCCAATGCCGAGCCTGGACCTGTCATAGGGATAGAGGCGACTGATTTCTTTCTGGTTGAAGCGTATCTCTCCCCTGTCCATTCCCAAAAAGCCGCTAATCATGTTGAACAGGGTTGTCTTACCTGCGCCGTTTGGGCCAATGAGCCCGACAATTGCTCCTTTTTGAATGTTGATGTTTATGCCCTGCAAGGCATGAATGCCGCCAAAGCTTTTCGTGACATCTTTCAATTCCAGGATAGATCCGTTACTCCCGTCTATATCATGCATCATGGCTTTTCCTCTGTTTTTGTCATCATTCAATGTCACATATTTTCTTCATTTCGTTTCCGTGCCGTTCGCAGCACGCTGCCTGCTTATACCCTCATTCCTTACGACTGCTGATTCTCTGTGCGATCTTGTCTTTCATCATCGATATGCCTTTCATCAATCCTCCCGGCAGGAAAAGTATAATGAGGACCAGGATGATGCCGTAAATCAGAAAGCCGATCGGTGTAAACAGACCGCCAATCCAACTTCTAAAAAATGTGCTCAAGGGTATGAGTATCACCGAGCCCAGAATCGGCCCCGCGATGGTGCCCAAGCCTCCGACTATGGCGAATACGGCGAATTGAACGGAGAAATCCACTGCGAAAACCATGCACGGCTCAATATATCGCATGTACATGCAGTAAAAGCCGCCACCGATGGCTGTGAAGAATCCACTGATTGCAAAAACGATAAGTTTTATCCGGTAGGTATTGACCCCCAGACTCTTTGCGGCCTCTTCATCCCCTCCGGTCGCAAACAGATAGTACCCGATTCTTGATTTCGTTATTCTGTACGTGACGGATACCACAGTCAGGAGAAGAATATATGCGAGATAGGTATAATAGATCTCATGGCTGAAGGTCAGATTCCCCAACCCATTCACCGCAGGAATGGTCGTACCCAACCCGGTTGAACCTAACCGCCAGTAGGTGAAGAGAACCCGAAGCGCTTCGGCACAGGCTATTGTTGACAAGGTAAAAAAGAAAGCCCTCAGTCTGAACGTCGCAAATCCGATCAGCAGTGCCAGCAAGATTCCGAAGACCCCGCTCAGGGCAAGGCCGATCCAGGGTGATATCCCGTAATCTGCATATAGAATCCCCGTTATATACGCCCCGATACCGAAAAAGGCCACATGGCCAAGAGAAAACTGCTTTCCGAAACCCGAGATGATGTTCCAGGCCTCGGAAAAGAAGGCAAAGAGAAATACCAGGGTCAACATCTGCAGATAAAAATGGTGCGACGAAAGAAGAGGGAGAATCCCCAGAACAGCGATGAACACTACAAGCGGATCCTTTATATAGCTTTGTAAGCGTTGTCCTGTCGTGACCTTCACTATGCTCTCCTCTCTTTGACGCCGAAGATCCCGCTCGGTCGGATCATCAGGATCGCCAGGAACATGACGAAATATGCGAATGTGGTCAGGGCTGGTTCAAAATAGTATCCTACCATCATCTCCATAACGGCAATAATAATGGCTCCTAGGATCGTACCAGGGATGCTCCCTATCCCGCCAAGGACGACGATAATCCAGCAGAGCAGGTTGAAATGTGGTCCGATTGTCGGGTGAACACTTTCAAAGGTGATCAGGGAAACCCCGCTCACTGCGATACAGCATAAACCGAGCCCTGCTGCGATGGCATAGATCTTATGGACATTGATGCCGATCATCATGGCGCCCCGCCGTTGTTCGGAAACAGCCCGGATGGCCCTGCCCGTATTGGTGTAGTGGAGGAACGAGATCAGCAGAGCGATGAGGATCACGGCAGCCAAAGCTCCATAGATGTGGGGATAATCTATATATTGGTTCCAGAAATGGAATACATTTGCGGAATAATCCGTTGAAACGCTCTTGTACTCTGCCGAGAACAGCAGCATGGCTCCATACTGAAATACAAATGAAAGGCCGAAGGTAGCGATGATATGTGATTCTTCGGGCGCATCTATTAACCTTTTGAACAAAAACCGGTACAAGGCTATTCCGAGGACAAACGCTACCGGGAGCATAATGAAAAGTCCCAGATACGGGTCCATCCCCGAACAGAGACTGATCAAAAAGCCCCCGTACATCGCCAGCATGATAAAATCACCATGGGCAAAATTTATCAGACCGAGAGTCCCGAATATGATGGACAGCCCTAAGGCCATGAGCGCATACGTCATACCCGTCAGGCACCCATTTATGATCAACTGAATGAATATTTCCACAGCCTTCTCCTCTGATGTCTGAAGAGGGGAGGAGGCCTGTGTGGCCTCTCTCCCCGCTAACAAAACCGGCTATATTTGAGAACGAGCGAACACACACCCTACTGGATGAGCATCTTGAGGTCCTTGTCGTCGAACGCCCGCTTCCCGAAGGGAGGTATTGGGAATATAGCCTCGATCTCAGCCGAATCTTTCGGCCAGACTGTGTAATATTTCTTGTTGAATATCTGCCTGGCAACGACACCTGCCCTGACATTCTGCCCGGCCTGCACCGGATCCGACTGGGGAGCGAACTTGATCCCTCCCGGACGGGCTGTGGCAGTTGAAGGTAGTGACAGATCATTCACCACCTCAGCAATCTTCTTCGGGTCGAGTGAGCCCGCTGCCGGAAGAACATGCTCGAACAAAGCCATTGCCGAGGTGAAGCCGACGGCCACATCGGAGGAAGCCGCTACGGCCTTGATATTGTATTTCTTCGTATACCGATCGAGGAATTCCCGATACTGAGACTGCGTGGTCGGACTCAGGTTCCAGATATTTCCACCTGCGACCTGATTTAAGTCCAGAACGAAGTTCATGTCGTCTCCGAACTTCTGAAATGCCTCGTCGACATAGGCCCACGGGCACCCGTCGGCTATCCAGACCTTGGGGTTCAGCCCGTTCTTTCTGGCATCACGGAACAGACGATATCCGTCATCCAGATAGTTTTGGGTATGGACGATATCGGGATTCGTCCTCTTGATTTTCAGAATCAGGGATGAGAAGTCCATCGTGTTGGGGTCGTACGGGGCATCGATAACGACATTCAGGCCCAATTCTTTCGCCCTCTTGACGAATCCGTCATGGCTCAACGACTTGCCCCATTCCGTGCCCTGATAGACTACTGCGATCCGTAATTCCTTGGGGTCCTTCTCTAATTTTGGAGCTATGAGCTCCACAACGCAGTCAGCAGCCTGCGAACCCCAACCTCTTGCCATAGGCCCGAAGAAATACGTGTTCTCATGACCCATCTGGCGGAGTCGGTCGGCGATGGCGTTCGTCTCCCAGAAAACCACGTTGTATTTGTCTGCGATGGGATGAACGATAAAGGCAAGTGAGCTCGAATAGACGCCGATGAGCAATTTTACCTTTTCAACCGTGATCAACCGCTCGGTCTCGGTTCTTGCCGATTCTGAATTGGCGGCGTCACCGGTCACCAGTGAGATCTTCTGCTTGTTCCAGATTCCGCCCATGTCGTTGACCATATCGGCCGCCACTTCGATACCCCGCAGGACCTCCCTTCCGATGGGAGCCTGCGGCCCGGTCAGCGGAAGTATGACGCCTATCTTCACGCTCTTCGAGCCTGCATCGGCCAAGGCAAAACCTCCGATCGGCAAACTGACTAAGCATGCTATGGTAATGACAACCAAGTTTACAAATGCCCTCTTCATTGTTTCCCCCTTCCTTTGAGTTGTATTTCTGTTGCTATTCCCGAAGATATCTGCTTCCAAGACGCCTATCTTGTACTTGACAAAGCTCAAACAGCAATTTTTCATAGATTACATGGTAACCTATTATATTCGCTTGGTTTACAATTATTCCGCATGCTTATTTATCTCTTATTTCCGACTCGCACCTTCTCCTTCTCGGGCTTGAGTTTTTTGTTTTCTTTGTCAAAGTATTTCTTCCTGCTAGATCAGATGATCGGTCTGCACTTCGAGCAATGCCCTGTCGTTGATGTTGATTGCCTCTATCTTCCCATAGATCCCGGGCAGCACCGAACCAATGTAGTACCGGGCGGTCATCAGCCTGCTCTCGTAGAACACCTTCTCAGCAGCAGTAGCCGACTCCATCTTGCCAACCGCAGCCATCGCCCTCCACAAATGCTGCCATCCCAGCACCACATCCCCAAAAATCTCCAAATACGGCGTGGCCCACGACGTCGCCAGATAGGCATCCTCCGTCGCGTTCTTCTCCAACAAAAACGCCGTCACCTCTTCCAGTGCACTGACCGCCTTGGATACCTCGTCCGCGTACCATGACAGACCCTCCACCTTCGAGGCCTTCAGCACAGTCCCCTTGACCTGATCCAAAAAGGTCCGGTAAACCCCTCCGTCTCGCATCCTCAGCTTGCGACCAAACAGATCCAGCGCCTGTATCCCGTTGGTGCCCTCGTATATCGAGGTTATCTTTGTATCCCTCGCATACTGCTCCACCTCGTAGTCCTCACAATACCCGTACCCGCCTAAAATCTGCATCGCCCGTGAACATATCTCATAAGACCGGTCGGTCGAGTACGCCTTGCAAATCGGCGTGAGAATGTCGACCATGTCCTGCCACTTCTGCTTCTCCTGCACATCATCACACACCATCTCCAGGTCCATGCACTGCATGGTGTAGAGAATCAAAGACCTCATCCCCTCGGTGCATGCCTTCATCCACAACAGATGCCTCTTGATATCCGGATGCTCAACGATGGAAACCTGCTCAAAACTCCGGCTCCCAAACTTCCTCCCCTGCCTGCGCTCCTTTGCATACTCCAAGGCATCCAGATATGCCCGCGATGCCTGCGCCAACCCCTGCAGCCCAACCAGAATCCGCTGCTCGTTGAGCATGTGGAACATCACCGATATCCCCATCCCGCGCGGCCCAAGCAACTCACCCTCGCACTGCCCGTTCTCACCAAAGGTCAACGAACACGTCGAGGACGCCTTCAATCCCATCTTATGCTCTATCCCCGTGCACACCACGTCATTGCGCCCGCCCAAAGAACCGTCTTCAAGAACCTTCACATTCGGCACAATAAAACACGAAAGACCCTTCGTCCCTGCAGGATCACCCTCAACCCTGCCAAGCAGTATGTGCACGATATTGTCCGCCAGATCATGCTCTCCCGCCGTTATAAAGATTTTCTGCCCGGAAATTGAATAGACGTCGTCTTTTCGGAGGGTGGCCTTGGTTCTGATATTGCCCAGATCGCTGCCGGCCTGGGACTCAGTCAGGGTCATTGTGCCCGCGTACCGACATGCATACAGCGGAACCGAATACCTCTCCTTCTGCTCGGCCGTCCCATACGCCTTGATCACCCGACCCGCACTATGCGTGTTCCCCAGATAAATCTGCAAAGCCATGTTCGCCGCATAAAAAAACTCGCAACAGGCAAAGTGCAACACGTAAGGCGCATCCTGCCCCCCTACCTCCGCAGACTCAGGCAAAGCAAGCCAGCCCCCCTCAATATACTTCGCAAACGGCCTGTGAAAACACTCCGGCACGCGCACTACACCGTCGTCCCATACACAGCCCGACTTGTCTCCAAGCTTGTTGGTCGGCGCAAACTCGTTTTCCGCAAGCTTGCCAGCAGCATCCAAAATCATCTCGAACGTCTCCCGAGAATGCGCACCAAAACGCTCAAAACCCAAAAGAGCTTCCACATCCAACTGATCAAAAAGAACAAACCGCGTGTCCTCTATCCCAACCACCCTTTTGCTCATCAGAAGCACTCCTCCTTGCTGCCTAATATGGCCGATGACTACCCCGCATGAATCAATTACCTTATTAATGAACACTCGTTATATTAGTTAACGTTCATTAATAAATGCTATTGCATTATGACCTCTACGTCAAGCTCTTTAAAGTCCTCACGACTGGATATCGGCATCTTGACGGGATCATGGGGAAGACAGTAAGCCTGTGTCGCAGTGCCGGCCGACGGCAACAGGGCATTCCGTCCCGGCCGGCAAGTCGATGGTGTGACCTTTTCCTTACAACGTTTCAGTGCGGTTTTTCACCGATCCAAACGGCAACTTATTGTACGATCATGTTTTCCGGTATATCGACAGGGCAAGCTCCATCTGCTTCCTGGAAGGGGTTTCATAAAATCCCATTCTGCTGATTGTGGTTCCCGAAACTTCTTTCAAGGTGATCATCATTTCAGTCACTTTCATCAGGGCTCCCGAGACATCTAAAACAGTCGCCCCAAGGATCCGGTTCATTCCGCCGTTCACGATGATCAGGTTCAGGCAGCCGCATCCGGGAATCAGAACCTCGGCCCCATTCTGGATCGCGTCCCTCCCTGCCTTCTCAAATCTCTCAAGGACTGGTTGCGGATTGGTGAAACCTTTTTCCAGTTCCGGCAACGGAAGATCGAAGTTGGCGAATTTTACTGCCCTCCCGGACAGACCGTACTTGTGGGGCAGCTCGCCAAAAACCTTTTTATTGCCTTGCGGCACATAGGAAATGATCGAGAAGTATTTGCCCAGCATGCACGCCGTAAGCATACCGGCCTCACCCAGGCTCAGAACAGGGATGTCGACGATCTCCCGGAGTTCGTGCAGGATCGGGTCGAAGAAACATCCTATGGCTACCGCATCAAACCCTTCTTTTTCCGCTTGCAAGACGCTGTCAAAGACATTGGCATTATTCAGAAAGTCAAACGCCATGAAATGGATATCAGGTGTTGCGCTCCGGACACCCCTGACAGATATATCGAATCCGGGGCTGAGTACTTTTTTTGCATGCCTTTCGATAGCCTTTTGATAGTCCGGGCATCCCTCAATTGCCGTACTGCTTTGCCATAAGATCTTGTAGTCTCTCATCGTTCCCCCTTCGATCTCCAGAGCTCCTTCTTTATACACCGGTTTCGCACCGTGATTTACCTCTTGCATTTCCAGGATTTGCAAGATCCCTGACGAGTTCTCGGAGAAGTGCCCGGCGTACCTCTCGCTCACCAGGGGATCCTATGCCTGGGATTCTCCGGACAGCGAATAATTACTGCGGCAGCCCATCCACGCGCCGATAAAACCCTGATGAATGCTGCATCTTTCGCAACGATACGGTGCTGATGAAGGGAACGTCACCTTATCAGTCCATAATCCATCCGCCGTTTACGTTGAGGGTTTCTCCCGTTATGAAGCTCGATCCATCCGAAGCCAGAAAAACCACGGCGCTGGCGATTTCATCGGGTGTCCCGAACCTTCCCATAAGGGTGCGATCCAGCATTGCCTTATTCCATTTTGATGATGCAAGCTTTGATAAAGGGGTTGCGATCCTTCCCGGAGCAACAGCATTGACGCGAATCCCGAACATAGCCACTTCACTTGCCAGCCTCTGTGTGAGATTTATGATTGCGGCCTTGGACGCATCATAGTGAGCTCCCGTTGCCATGGGCTCGTAAGGTGCTTTACCAGCAACGGATGAAACATTGACAATGGCACCCTTTTTTCTGGTAAGCATAAACTTTATCGCCTCTTGCGAACAGGCAAGCGTCCCATTCAGGTTCACTCTCATTACCTGCTCCCACTCGTCCAGTCCTATTTCCCATGTCATTGCAGGTTCACCATTCGGATTTTTGGGAGAGATACCTGCATTATTCACCAGGACATCGATTGCTCCGAACTCCTTGATGGTTCTTTCGATCAGTTTCCTTGCCTCTTCCGGACGAGACACATCCGTTTGCACCGGTGTCGCTTTCAGACCGAGGGCATGGATCTTCTCTGTGGCGCTCACAGCATTTTCAAAGCTCCGGTTGCTCACGACAACGTTAGCTCCTTCCTTTGCAAACGCCATGCAAATCGCTTCTCCAATGCCCCGTCCGCCACCGGTAACTACTACCACTTTGTCCTTCAGGTTTAATTCCATGACGTCATCCTCTCATAAGTGTTTGAACCCGATATTGACACACCTGTCTTTTCAAGAGCGCAAAAGACGCATCTTTAACCGTTTACCGGAATGATAGTACCGGCACTAATTGTACCTGCAGAAAAATCCCGCACGGCAATGGCAGTATCATCACCCAGTGCTCGAAGGAAACCTGATATGAGCAGGGCGCGTACCGAAGTCAGGCCCTGCATCGCGGATAATGCCGACTCATCGCTCCAGCGCTGGAACATCGCAATATGAACCGAGTTTTGAGACATACGGATTTTTTTAAAGCGGTTCATTTTTTCTGCTGGGTCTTTACTCTTTTCACATTCCTTCTCATTTTCAGGCCATTCATGGTGAAATGGTAAATGAACTCTGCAATGTCTTCTAAGGATAGAGGTCCTTTGGAAGAATACCAGATTATCGTTCGAGTGATCATGGATGCGATGTACCGCGCGGCAAGCTTTGCATCCATGTCACTGAACTCCTTGGCATCAATGCCCCGCTGAATTATTCCGGTAAGGATCCGATCGTACAGGTCGCGAAAACCGATCACCTTCTCCCGGTTACTCTTGGAAAGCTTCTCCAGCCCGGTATCGAACAGAAAGCGGGAGGTTTTCTGATAGCTCAACACATGTTTGATATGAATGTGAATGAACTCTCGAAGCTGCTCGCTGGGCTTTGTCGTTCGATCATCTTCAAAATGTTTGATCATCTCGAACAAACGGATGTTCTGCGCTAAGAGGAACTCGAAGAGTATCTCTTCCTTGCTCTCAAAGAAATTATAGATATTTGCGGGCTTGCACTTGCAGGCCTTGGCAATG
>Ga0208694_1002103_pt1 | contig 21966 bp, 16 predicted proteins | sample AD_UKC078_MetaG_FD_184442 | JGI IMG/M metagenome (GOLD analysis project Ga0208694, IMG submission 184442) | Active sludge microbial communities of municipal wastewater-treating anaerobic digesters from USA - AD_UKC078_MetaG (SPAdes) (version 2) | ecosystem: Engineered > Bioreactor > Anaerobic >...
GCGATTTTAAAGATTTGTTGGCACCCTAACCCAGAACACAAAGACATCCTATGGCAACAACTGTTTTCACACGATACGCAACGCAAGAAATCGCCGGAGCAAACCTTTTGCTCAAGGCTGATGGTACGGACTACGTGGACTTGTGCGATGCCACGTCGACGCCAATCGGTGTCAGCACCCACAGTTGCGATGCGAACTATGTCCAGACGGTTCGCGCATTGAGCCCTGCAATTGTCACGTTGACCGCAAGCGGCCCGATTAGTTTCGGCGACGATGTTGCCTGTGCCGCCAACGGCAAGGTTGCCACGGCCATCCCATCAGGCGCGAAGATCGGAAGAGCCGTCTCCGAAGCGAGCGAGGATGGTGACGAGATCGCGGTTGCTGTTGCCCCTTCGGCAAGTGCCGTTTATACCTCCTCTGGCGTGGAATGCCTAATCAGCGCGGCCGCACCGACCGCCGACCCAGGAGTGGCTTCCGGCACAAGTGCGTTCTGCATCCATTACGACACAGCCTTCCGGGGCTTCTACTTTTGGAACGGAACCTCGTGGGAACAGATGGTGTAACATGATCGGCAGCACCGTCATTCTGCGGGCCGGTTGTCTGGCCGTGGGTAAGCACCTACTCGATCAGGCTGTCCGGTTGCCCAAGGACCTTATCTCGACCGGCCTTGACCGTGCGTCGACGTGGGCGCGGTGGGCCAGCACGATAACCGTCAGCAACGCACGTGAGATCATGGACGGCATACAGATTGCCAGTGTGGACTTCGAGGCGGAGGAAAAGTCTTTGACGGAGACTATATCGACCGCGGGCGTGCACCCGCACGTCGTCAACAACACCTACCTTGTGAGGATTGATTCCGAACTGATAGGCGTCCCGGAGAGTTTCGAAACGTGCGTCAAGACGTCAAAGCACGTCCACTTCGCCGTCGGTTCCTGCATGGGTGGATGTTCATCCGCAGCAAACCGGATGTTGGAGATCAGCAGCACGAAGTTTACATCGGCGCATGTGGAACGCTACGCTGCATCCGCCGCAGCGTTGCTTGTCACGCTGACACCCGGCAGACGCAGCATGGGCCGGAACGCGACGCTGCTGGTGCACGCAAGCCGCAACGTCGTATTCGGAACTGCACAGGAATTGCGACGTCGCGCCGAGGCGCTTGAGAAGTCCGAGGATGAGACTGCCGCACGGCTCGCCAAACGCACTGGTCAATCGGTTCGCTGGTGTCGGTCGCTCTTGGACGGACGAGACTACACATTCACCGCCGCCGAGGCCAAGCGCCGAGGCCTGGTTGACGAAGTTGTCGCATGAGACTGCGAAGGAAAATCAGAGCGCGAGTGAATGCTCGGCTGCGACCGCTTGTGAATCGCCTACGCCATCGCATCCGACGGCGCACAGCACCGGCCAAGATGCTCTTCAGAAATCAGATTGCGAGACTGCGCAAGTGGATTGACCAGCCGCCCAGGAAGCCTTCTATGCTTGAACAGGCCATGATTGATCGAGAAATCGCCATCCGCGACGCCCGCCGGGAACGGCTCCACTGGGCACGTGGGCCACTCGACCCAGCTTTGACGCAGGCAGCACAGCCCAACCCCGAGGTCATGCGTGCGCTGGTCGGTCCGTGGCGCGGCTCGTGACATCTTCAATCCGGCTGGCCAGCCCGGAGCCGAGGCTTACATAGCGGCTCCGGGTTTTTTGTTGCCCGACTTGGCCCTTGGCTGGCCCGTAGGCGCGTTTTCCCGAGGCGTCTGCATAGGCTGGACCATCCCGAGGTTGCGATGCGGCAGAGGCGGTTTTAGAGCGGGCGATTGTCGGAATCTGTCGGAACCTTGACCAGACATCCGGGCAGCGTACAGGAAAACCACCGCAGGCATTCCGACAAATTCCGACACGAAACATGCCGGAATGACGTCGCAATGTGCCACGAAGGCTTTTAACCGAAGGGAGAATCCGAGAAACAGAAACCTGCGTTTTTCCTAGGTTTTCTGAGGTTTTTTGGCCTTTTCCTTGGCTGGTACCCCCACCCTGAATTGAACAAGGATCAACGGTTTAGGAAACCGTCGCTCTATCCATTTGAGCTATGGGGGCAACCGTGGCCATCTCCGCTCGATCCCCCCCGGATGCAGCGCTCCGACTCCAACCTCCGCGAGGGCCGCGCCTGCAACCACCGCAGGCATGTCGCCCAAACCCGAGTCGAGACACCCTGAGTCCCGTGAGTTCCTCGAGCGTGTTCACAGGGGCCAGCCAACAGCGACCTAGTATGGTTTGATGAAGCGGCACCGCAAGCAGATTCGACAGATAAGCACCGCTCCAAACGAAAAGACCGTGTTGATTAGCAAACGGGATTCGTCGTAGGCTCCTCAGCACTGTATGCTTAACACACGCTTAAAACTCGTCGCTCCGCGCGTCGCGCCCGTTCTGGATGCGGCGTTCCGTCCGCCCGCCCTCGCCAACCGCGCTTTCGGTGCGCTGGCGGCTCAAACGGGCCGGGCCGTGCCGGTGCGAGTGGCACTCGAGCAGGCGAATGGTTCCATCGAGCACTTCGCCACCAACGTGCTGCCGGAGGATCATCCCGACAGCGGCGGGAACTTTCCGCACGTCGAGCGTTGGCTCAAGTTCCTCCTCTGGTCGCGTGGCGGTTTCCGGATTCACTTTGCCGGGCCGGCCTCGCTTGCCGAGGCGCTCGCCGGCCATTACAGGGCGCATGCGACCGGCAAATTCGATGCCGAGATGATGGGCGGTCGGATTTACGAGCGGCCTTTCGAGGTGCGCTGGTGCCAGCCGGATGAACTGCCGCCACACCGCTCGAACACGCAGCCGCTCGGACGCCACCTCGAAGGCTGCCGGATCGGTTTCGATCTGGGCGGGAGCGACCGCAAAGTAGCGGCGGTGATCGATGGGCGCGTCGTGTTCAGCGAGGAGGTGGTCTGGGACCCGGTGCGCCAGCCCGATCCACAGTATCATTACGACGGCATCATGCACTCGCTCCGGCGCGCGGCCGAGCACTTGCCGCGGGTGGATGCAATCGGCGGCAGCGCGGCCGGTGTGTATGTAAACAACCGCGTCAAGGTCGCTTCGCTTTTCCGCGGCGTGCCACCCGATCTGTTCAATCGCCGTGTGAAGGACCTGTTTTTCGAGATTCGCAAGGCGTGGAACAACGTCCCGTTCGAGGTGGCGAATGACGGCGAGGTAACTGCGCTGGCGGGCTCGATGGCGCTTGGCGACAACGCCGTGCTGGGCATTGCGCTGGGCACAAGCACCGCCGGGGGCTATGTCACCCCGCAAGGCAACATCACCTCCTGGCTCAACGAACTGGCGTTTGTGCCGGTCGACTACAATCCCGGCGCCTCGGTGGACGAGTGGTCGGGCGATTTCGGCTGTGGCGCGAGGTATTTCTCCCAACAATGTGTAGGTCGGCTGGTCGAGGTCGCCGGCATCCCGGTGGCCGCCGGGACACCCCTGCCGGAATGCCTCAAACAGGTCCAGGCCCTGATGGCATCGAACGACGAGCGCGCCCGTCGCATCTACCAGACCATTGGCACCTACCTCGGTTACACCATCGCCCACTTCGCCGACTTCTACGAGTTTCGTCATCTGCTCATCCTCGGGCGCGTCACGTCGGGGACCGGTGGCGAGGTGATTCTCGATGAGGCCAAGCACGTGCTGCAGGCCGAGTTCCCGGAATTGGCCGCCCGGGTGAACCTGCATACGCCCGACGAGAAGGAGAAACGACATGGCCAGGCCATCGCCGCGGCGAGTCTTCCCGTGATCCCTCATCCGTAATTGTCAGCTATGAACCCGTATCACCACCTTGTCAGCGAATATGCCCGGTACGCCCGGGAAGCGAAGAACTATCCACTGGGCGGCTTTCCGCCGGCCCCGAAACCGGAGCTCCCGGCCAACGCGCCCAAGGCTTTGATCTTCTCGCCTCACCCGGACGATGAGTGCATCGTCGGCGGTCTTGCGCTGCGCCTGTTGCGTGAGGCCCGCATGCACGTGATCAACGTCGCCGTCACCCAAGGCAGCAATCCCGCCCGCCAGGCGGAACGGCTCGAGGAACTCAGGAACGCCTGTCATTATCTCGGCTTTGGCCTGCTTCAGACCGGGCCGACCGGTCTCGAGAAAGTCAATCGCAAGACACGTGAGGGTCAACCCGCCGTCTGGCAGCCGATGGTCCACACGATCGCCCAAATCCTCCTCGAACATCAGCCCCGCGTGATCTTCTTCCCGCACGACCAGGATTGGAACAGCACGCATGAGGGAGTGCATTACCTGGTCACGGACGCCCTGCAGGAGGTCGGCACTCGACTCTCATGCTTCAGTGTCGAGTTCGAGTATTGGGGGCAGATGGACGATCCGAACCTGATGGTGGAACTGACGGCCACCGACGTCGCCGACATGGTGACCGCCCTCACGTTCCACGTGGGCGAGGTGAAGCGCAATCCGTATCACCTCGTCCTGCCGGCTTGGATGTTGGATAACGTCCGGCGCGGAGGAGAACTCGTCGGCGGCCAGGGGCAAGCGGCGCCCGATTTTGTGTTTGCCACCTTGTACCGGTTGCGACGCTGGACCGGCACACGCCTCGAACGGTTTTATGATGGAGGACGCAACCTGTCGGCCGGGGTCAATCCCGACAGTCTGTTTGCTTAGACCCTTAGCGATGGACCGGTCTGAAGCGGGTTAGCGGTTATTTCACACGCCTCGTGAGGCACCGTAGCCTGACGAACTACAGTGTCCGAGTTTCCTCGGACCACGCCGCGGGGTGGAGATTCCATGTTTCCATCAATTCGGCGGGCAGGTCCTCGAGAAACCGCGAAGGCTGTTGGGGGGTCTCGGCGCCGCCGACGCCAAAGCTGCGTGTGGCGGGGTAACAGAGGTAGAGCTCATTGCGGGCGCGCGTGATGGCGACATAGAACAGGCGTCGCTCTTCCTCCTCGCCTTCGACGCTCTTGGCGGACCGGGCTGAGGGGAATAAGCCATCGCAGAGCATGATGAGGAACACGACGTCGAATTCGAGGCCCTTGGCCTGGTGGACAGTCGTGAGGCGGATGCGTTCGTCATCCTGCTGAGGGCGGGTTTCGCCTTCGGCCTCGACATTGCTGAGCAGGGCGAGTTGGGCGAGGAACTCGTGCAGGCTGGCGAACTGTCGGCCATAGGAGGCGAGTTGGTCGAGGTCGTCGATCCGGGCGCGGGCATTGTCGTAAGTTGTCTCGAGATGTGTCCTGTAAAAGCCATCGAGCGCGAGAGCGATCAGGTCCGAGACCTTGCCTCGCGCGCGCTCCTGTTCGAGTTGCCCGAGTGTCGCGGAGAGTTGCGTCCACGCGGAGGATGCTTTCTTGGGCACCGATGACGCCAGAGCCTCGAACGAGCGGGCAATCAGGGGAGGGGAGAGCGGCGGCGGCCCGTCCGGGACCGATGAGGACGCGGACGGCGGCGGGGGCAATTGGCGGGCGAACTGAGCCCAGAGCCGTCCGGACACGACGGCGCCTATGCCGGGGAGCAGGCGAACCAGGCGCTTGAAGGCGACTTCGTCGCGGTGATTCGAAACCAGTTTGAGGATGGCGGTCAGGTCCTTGACATGGGCCTGTTCGAAGAAACGGATTCCGCTGGTGATGCTGAATGGAATCTGGCGACGGGTCAGTTCCAACTGGAGTTCGAGCGCATGGAAATGGGAGCGATAGAGCACGGCCATGGCGTCGAGCGAGGTCCCTTGCTCACGCAACTCGGCGGCTCGCGTGGCCACGAAGGCTGCTTGGACCCGGCCGTCTCGGCAGACAACCAGCGCCGGCTTGGCCCCCGGCGGGCGCACGGCGGTGAGTTCCTTGGGGAACTGGTGGATATTCGGAGCTATGGCGGCGTTGGCGAGGCGGAGGATATCGGGCGTGCTGCGGTAATTGGTCTCGATCCGGTAGACGGTGGTGTTAGGGTGCCGGTCGGGGAACCGCAGGATGTTTTGGAAGTTGGCGCCGCGCCACGAGTAGATGCTCTGAGAATCGTCGCCGACGGCCATGATATTGTCGTGTCGGGCCGCCAGCAGATCGACCAGGTCGCTTTGAATCCGGTTGGTGTCCTGGTACTCATCGACGAGGAGGAACTGAAAGCGGCGCTGCATGCGCTCGAGCACGTCCGGGTGGTCGCGGAGCAGAGCCAGCCAGAGCGCCAGAAGATCGTCGAAATCGACGACGCCCGCCTGGCGTTTGCGTTCGCTGTAGCGCCTCTGGAGGTCGACAATGACCTCCGCCAGTGGCTCGAACGACGAGAAATGCCGTTCGAGGGTTTCGGGGATGCCGATCTGCATGTTCGTGGCCAGTGAGAAAATCTCGGCGAGCACATCGGCTTTAGGGAAGAGAGGCTCCTGCGGCGCGACCTTGGCGTCGGCGAGGCAGGCGCGGATCAAGTCCGCGGCGTCATCCCGGTCCAGGATGGTGAAGTTGGGTGGATACCCGATGGCTTCAGCGTGTCGGCGCAGGATGCGGTGGCCGATGGAGTGAAAGGTGCCGCCCCAGAGGCCGCCCAAATCGTTCTCGAGCAGGTTGCGCACGCGCTGCATCATCTCCCGCGCCGCCTTGTTGGTGAAGGTGAGGAGCAGGATGCACTCGGGAGGAATCCCCTGTTCGATGAGGAAAGCCACACGGTAGACGAGCGTGCGTGTTTTTCCGGCGCCGGCGCCGGCGATGACCAGAGCTGGGCCGGGCACGGCGGTGACCGCCGCGAACTGCTGGGGGTTCAGCTCCCGGGCATAGTCGATTTGCGGCGCGGCGGGTGCCTGAAATCGAGGCAGCACATAGTCGCGTGACACGGCATTCTACTCCTGGGGATAGACCAGAATGCGATCATGGACGACGACGACCAGATCGTTCTTGCCGTCGCCGGTCAAATCGGCAATCAACGCCTCGCGCGGCTCGGGGATTTCGGGTCGCCGGGACCGAAAGGTCCGCTCTTCGAAGACCTGCCAGCGGTTGGCTGGGACGAGGCGATGGGGCGGCTCGAACCGGACAATATCGAGGTAGTTCTTGGCGGTTTCGAGGAAGACGAGGTCCTGGCAACCGTCGTGGTTGAGGTCGCCGGGGACGACGTCGTGGAGGAAACCGTCTTTGATGGGGGTCTCGTAGTCGTCGAGGCTCGAAAACTCCCAGATCATTCCGCGCAGAGGGAGCCAGGCGACGCTGTTCAAGCCGAGGAACAGGACGGCATTGGCGCGATCGCCGCCGAGAGCCACCGCCTCGAGGGCGGTGAAATCGGTCACCGGCAGGGGCACATTTCGCAGGGCCTGCCAGACGCCCGAGGGATCGCGTTCGCACAAGGTCAGGGCTTTGCGCTCGGCATCGAGGAGGAAGAGGCTTGCCACCTCGTTGGTGCCGTTTTGCAGGGAAGCCGCTCCAACGATGCGCGAGCTGCTCGATGCCCCATTGATCTGCTCCTTGACCCGGAAGGTCCAGGTCGTCCTCGATGCGCCTTCCTTGGGGCCGGCGTCGGCTTGCAGGACCACGGCCCGGACAAAGTTCTTTTGGGCGAGCAACAGTTCTGCTTTGCCGTCGCCGTCCACGTCGGCGGCGCTCAACCACGGCTGCTCGGCGCTGCCGCCGGGCGGGGCGACGTCCTGTTCGTCGAAGGATTCGGTGTCGCCCTGGAGCAGGACTTTCACCTTTTCATACGGAATCAACACCACCAGATCGGGCAAGCCGTCATGGTTGAGATCGTGGATTGTCAGGCTCGATGGGTTCGACTTGAAGGTTTCGCTGAGTTTCTGTCGCGTGACCGCGCCGTCCGCGGCGCGCAGCCACAGCTCCCGCTTGCCGTCAACATCCACGATGGCCGTCAGCAGCGGATTCTGATCCGCGCGCACCCTGCCCGCGGCCATCGTCAAAGGCCGCCCCTCGATCGGAATCAGGGTTGGGAAAGCAATCCGCCCGGCCTCGTCGAGGCGGCTGACTCCGATCTGGCGCTCGTCCGCGCTGAGGAAGAAGATTTCGGCCCGCCCGTCGCCGTCCCAGTCCGCAATGTCCAGTTCGCTGACGCCGGTGAAAGTCGGGAAGGTGCGGGGTGCGGCCAGCGAACCGTCGGGCTGTTGGAGAAACAGCGAGACCTGTCCGCTGTCGGGCTCGGCGACCAGGAGATCCGACAAGCCGTCGCCGCTGACGTCGGCCCAGGCGATTCCGCGCCGGTTCTTTGTCGTCTTCGCGAAAGGAATCACCTGGAATTGGCCTTGGCTGAAATCGCCCGTCAGGGCCTCGGCCGGTTTGAGGATGAAATTCGAAATCTGGGCGCGTCCCGATTTCGCGGCGATGGTCATGACCTCGGTCTTCTTGTCGCCATCCAAATCTTTCATGGCATACGAGCGAATGGCGGGGAGGGTGAAGTGGACCTCTGGGCCGAGCTGGCCGGCTGCAGTTTGAAGGCGGAACCGGAACGGGTTGGCATGCTCCCAGTTCACCAACATCAGATCAGAGCGGCCGTCGCCGTCAATGTCGATGATCTGCGCCGCCTTGACGACTCCGCTGTACGGGATTTTCTCCGGCTCGGCGAGGGTGTGGTCGGGCTTTTGGGCCAGGAAGTAGAGTGTGCTCTCACCGAGCATGAGGAGGTCTTCGAGTCCGTCGCCGTTGAGGTCGCCGCTCGTCAGGGCGTTCGGGTCCAGCAGGCCGTCCTCCAGGCTCCAGCGGCGCGGGGCGCTCCAGGTGTTGCCGCCTTCGTTGTACTGGACGACGAGTTCCTTGGGGGTGCCAAAGAAGGCCAGGTCGGGTCGCTGGTCTTTGTTCAAATCGGTTACCACCAGCGCCGAGATGGTCTTCTCGGATGCCAGCGACTCGATGCGGAACCGGGCATCGGGCGGCAGTTCGTTGATCTCGCGCCTGATGGGCTGAGGGGCGAGATCGTTGGTCTTGCCGGCGCGATTGAAGAGAATGTTGATCTTCGAGCGGGCGTTGTTCACCACAATCAGGTCCTGGGCCCCGTCGCCGTCGAAATCCGCCGCGCGCAGGAGGCTGATCAGGTTGTCGATGGGGAAGATTTCCGGTCCCTGAAAACCGAACTCGGCCTGGTCGTCGGCCGCGCGCCCCGCCCAGCCGGCAATCGAGACCAGGGCGCAGAGCGCGATGGCGATGATGGTCCTCACGGCTTGCTTCAGGGTGTTCTCGTATGCTCGCACGGTGTGAATTGTGACAGCACAACGGCGAATGGCGAGCCCGTAAGTCAGGGATTCTGCGGCGCTGATGATGCGGCAGGAGTGCCACTGAGCAATCGTTCCATCTCGGGATTGGTCTCGTGACCCGCGGCGAGGGCCTTGTTGTAATGCCAGCGCGCCAATTCGAGGAACGGTGGCTTCTGGTGGACGTAGATGAAGGCGAGGTTGTAGTGAGCTTCCGCGTAGTCGGGGTTAAGTTGAATGGCCTTGCGGAACGCCTGTTCGGCGGGGCCGCGCTGGCCTTTGAGGCCGAGCGTGATGCCAAGGTAGTTTTGGGTATGCGGGTTGTCCGGATTCAATTGAGCGGCCCGGCTCAGGACATCGAGAGCCTCGTCATATCTGGCCTGTTGATAGCGGAGAAGACCCAGCAGGGCGAGGGCCTCGGGATCGTTTGGTTCCTGCGCGGTCACCTTGTTCAACGCCGCTTCCGCAGCCTCCAGTTGCCCCTGCTGCAGATGCGTCGCCGCAAGATCGGTCAGAAGATTCACATTCTTCTCGTCCAAAACAAGCGCCTGCCGGAATTTCTGCTCGGCTTCGGTAAGCTGACCGCGCTGGAAGGCGCGCCGGGCGTCGGCGACCAGTGCCGCGGCACCGGCCGGAATCTGTCGAGCGGAGCGTTTGGACGCGGAGAGCTCGGTCCGATCGCTCAGAGCGGCCTTGGTGTTGAAGAGGGCCAACTCCTCGGGTGTGAAGGGGACTTGACGCGCTTCATACACCTGGATGCGCGCGCGCAGGATGGCGAGTTCCTCCGCGAGCCGGTCCTGCTGCGCGCTTCCACTGCGCACTTTGCGATCCTGCACCTCGCGCGAGAGTGCGGCCACCCGCTTGCGTAAATCGTTGCGTTCGCGCTCGAGTTGCTTGACCCAGGCCTTTTCGGCGGCTTTCTCGGCCTTGCTCGAGGGCGCCGCGGCGGATGCCGGCCTGACAATGGGTGCGGCCGCGGTCGCCGGAGTCGGGCTTGGGGCGGCCGGCGTTGGAGTGGGGGCGGTGCCGCCGGTTTCGGGCGCGACAGGGGCCGGCGTGGGAGTGGCGGGGCGAGCGGACAGGGTCATCAGCCGGTTCTCGAGGGTGAGTTTCTCGGACTGGAGAATGGCCGAACGACCGCGTTCCGCTTCGAGAGTCGACTGAGCCTGATCGAGTTTGGCTTTCAGGTCATCGGCCTTGGCTTTGAGTTCGGCCATCAACTTGGAATCGTCCTGAGCCGCGCGCGTTTGGCTTCTGCGGTTCGCGCGTTCGAGTTGCTCGCGCAGGGAATCGCGTTCCTTGGTCAGGACGCTCATGGCTTGCGCCTGCCGGCGGAGCGAATCCCGCGCCTCCTTGAATGCCTTCTGCGCTTCGGCGTATGCGACGGCATCGGCCTTTGTCGGCCTCGATTCCTCACGGGCCGCTCGGGCTTGGGCCTTGTCGGTCGCGCGTTGGAGTTTCTGCTGCAAGGCATCCCGCTCCTTGGTGAGGGCGGTGACGGACTGTGTTTGGCGTTTGAGCGCGTCGTTCGCTTCTTTCAACGCCTTCTGCGCTTCGGCGTAGGCATTCGGGTCGACCGCGCGCGCCAGCTTGGCCTGATGTTCAGCCAGGTTGGCCTTGAGATTCGCGTTCTCGGCCAGCGCCTCCTCGAGGCGACGCTCGGCTTTGGACAACTCGCGCGGATCCACCGCGGCCGGCTGAACCGTCAGGGCCTCGCGCAGTTTGACCTGCAGCGTGTCGCGCTCGGCGCTGAGACTCGCAATCTCTTCCAGCAGCGCAGTCATCCGCTGAGCGGATTCCGGGTCGCTCTTGATCCCTGGTCCGACCGAGGCGGGCGTGCCGGCCGCCGGCGCGGGGGTTGCAGGACTGGGTGTCGACGGGGCGGCAGGACCCATGCGCTCGGCGATGTATTCGCGGCGATACTTGACAATCTTCGGATTCCAGTTGGGGTAGCTGGTTTCGATCTGGTCGAGCACGGTTCGGGCTTCGACGTACCTCTCGATGGCGTCCTGGACGCGCCCGCTGGCTCGCAGGGAATCCGCCTGCAGGATCAAGTTGTACATCCGCACATACAAATCGTCGGGCGCCTGGGCAACTGCCAGGAGCGCACCGGCGCATAACGAGAGCAATCCGACCCCGAGCCGGGTCATGCGTTTCATGGCGGCATACTAGAGCCGAGCCTGAAGGTTTGGCAATCGGACAATCGGGCCGGCTCCGCGGGAGGTGCGATTGACACTTCTGTGACATCCGTGATAGCGTCGCCACACTCGGAAGCAGGTATGAGTTCGTTCCTCAGCGAACATGTGCTGGTGCTAAACCGCTTGTGGCAGGCGGTCAATGTCTGTAGCGTGCGGCGGGCATTGACCCTGCTCTTCGAGGGGCACGCGCAGGTGGTCTTCAACACGATCGACGGGAACTTCCAAACCTATAACTTCAACGAGTGGCGTGACTTCTCACGCCAGGAACCGCACGCGGAATCGATCGGGACCATCTCGTTCAGAATCCGGGTGCCGCGCGTCATCCTTCTGCTCATGTTCGACCGCCTTCCGAAGAAGGAGGTCAAATTCACCCGACACAACATCTTCGAGCGGGACAAGAACACATGCCAATATTGCGGACGCGCGTTCGACCGGAAAGACCTCAATCTCGACCACGTCATCCCGCGCGACCGCGGCGGGCCGACCACGTGGGAGAACATCGTGTGCTCGTGCGTGACCTGCAACACGCTCAAGGCCAACCGAACGCCGCAGGAAGCCCGCATGCATCTGATCCGCAAACCGAAACGGCCGAAGTGGCGTCCGTTTGTGCAAGTCAACCTCGGACTTGCCTGCCACGACAGTTGGAAGCACTTCCTCGACCTGGCCTACTGGAACGTTGAGTTGGGCGAGGAACTCGCCTAGCCCGCAAGTTTCATGGACTTGTGACTCCGGCAAAGCCGGTGTCAGCGAAGGAAGCTGCCATGCGCTTCTGGCTTGCCGGCCTGTCAGTCGTCCGCGGGACGCGCTTGCGCTTCCTCGATCGCAGGCGGCAACAGACGCTGCGCACGCGCATTGGCTTCGGCCAGCTCTTCTCCGCTCATGACCAGCGACAGTCCCGCGCATGAAATCGCCGCGTCCTTGTAGCCCTGGGCGGCAGCCAGGGTGAGCCACTTATAAGCCTCGATCCGCGATTCCGCGGCGTCCAATTCCGACCCGTCGAGACTGGCGCGATGACAGAGCTTCCCCAGGCTGTATTGGGCGCCGGCGTCGCCGTGATCGGCGGCCCGCCGCATCCAGCGCAGCGCCCCGGCGTCGTCCCGCGGCACACCCTGTCCTTCGGCGAGCATCAGGCTGAGATTGAATTCCGCCAGCGGATGATTCTGCTCGGCCGCCTGTTGGTACCAGCGCGCGGCCTGCGGCAGGTCCTGCTGCTCGCCCTCCGCCGCGCTGCACAGCACGCCGAGCGAGAACTGGGCGTCCGCATCGCCGTCATCAGCCCTCGCGCGGACATCGTCATGACGGTTCCGCGCCTCGAGCCCAAAGAGTTTCTGATACCAACTGTTTCCCATGGTACTGACACTCGACCCGATTTGCCCAAATACAAGTCTTTGTTTGTTCTACGAGACAGTCAATGGGCTGGGGGCTGACCTGCAGCGGCACTTGAACAACGAGGCTGTCAGCGCACCTCCCCCCTGCACGGTGTACCGGTTGCAGAAGGTCTGGCGGCGGCATCGACTGGCCTTTGCGGCCGGCAGTGCGGTCGTCGTGGCGCTGATGATCGGCGTGGTGGCGCTGGCGTTCACGCTGGTGCCGGAGCGGCAATTGCACCTCGCCCAGAAGGCGCAGGCCGAGGCCCGGCAGACCGCGCTGGCGTAAGCGGCGCATGCGCAAGCGGTGGCCGCGTTTGTGGTTGGTTTGCTCGATCGCTCCGCCGGAACCATGAGCCAGCAGGGGAACATCCGCGGTTTGCGAACGCGCTGGCGCTTCCCCTCGAAGGATTTGCCTCGCACGCAATGGACTGCGACGCCGAAGCGTCGGACGTGGTTGGGTGTCCCGGTTTCAGCCGGTTCTCGCTGGAGGCCCAGACCAAAATGAGAACTGCTGCCGTGAGCCAACCGCGCATTGACTTATTCCGGGATCGGCGTTGAATCGAGCTAGTGATTCCCGAGGAAAAGAGCGGCGAAGCAGGTGCTGCGACGACACGGCCGCGCGGGTTCCAAGCGGCGGAGGCGTTGATTCCTCAGGTGTACGACGAACTGCGGCGCCTCGCCGCCCACAAGCTGGCCCGGGAAGCGCCGGGCCACACGCTCCAACCGACGGACTTGGTGCATGAAGCCTGGCTGCGGCTGGCCGCCCAGGACAAGCAGACCTACGCCAACCGCACCCATTTCTTCGCCGTGGCCGCCGAGGCGATGCGCCGCATCCTCATCGACCGTGCCCGGCGACGGCAAGCGGTACGGTGGGGCGGACAGGCCAAACGTGTGGATACGGACGCGCTCGAGACCGCCGCACCCGCCGCGGACGAGCAGTTGCTGGCGCTGCACGAGGCTCTCGATCACTTCGCCGCCCTCGAACCGCAGAAGGCCGAGCTGGTGAAACTCCGCTATTTTGTCGGGTTGACCTTGGCGGAAGCTGCCGACGTACTGGGCATCTCCGAACCGACGGCCAAGCGCCATTGGGCTTATGCCCGGGCGTGGCTACTTTGCGAACTCGAGCACGATTTGCTCCCCTGAACGCCCCGGTCCAGGGTGTGCTGCGTCGGTGCCGTGCCTCCACGTTCCGGCGGTTTGTCCCGGGGTGATCCGTTCCGCCGTCGAGCTGCGCGTTCATAGGAGATGAAATCCTGCAGAGCGTCAAACGGAGCGACTCCTGGCAGCGGGCTACGAGGCGATGATGCGGACAATCCGCGAGGAAGAACCGCCCAAGCCCAGCACCCGGCTGAGCACGCTCGATGACGCGGAACGAAACGCCGTGGCGGATCGACGCTGCGCCAGGCCGGACAGGCTGGATCGCCTGGTGCGCGGCGATCTCGACTGGATCGTGATGAAGGCGCTCGAAAAGGATCGGACCCGGCGCTATGACACGGCCGCCTCGTTGGTCCAGGATGTCGAGCGGCACTTGCGCGGCAAGCCCATCGCGGCGGCGGCGCCATCCGTAGCCTACCGGCTCGCGAAGTTCGTGCGACGCAATCGCGCGGCGGTCGGGGTCCTCCTGATCATCGCCCTGACACTGGTGCTGGCCACCGCCATCAGCCTGCGATCGGCGTGGGTGGCCCGCCGGGAACGGGTGGCGGCCGATGCAGCACGGGCAAACGCCGCGGACGCCCAGCGAGCCGAGGCCGGTCAACGGAGGATTGCCGAGGCCACAGCCCAGGAGAGCCGGCGCCGCCTCGCGCGATTGAACACCGCCCAGGGCGTGCAACTGATGGATCGCGGCGATTGGCTGGGGGCTGCGCTCTGGTTCACTGACGCCCTCCGCCTCGCCGGCCCCAATATTGCCCCCGAGGCCGCGGACCGCCTGCGCCTCGGAGTCATCCTGGCGTACACGCCCCGGTTGGTGCGGATGTGGTCTCACGCCGGCCCCGTCAACCAGGCGAGGTTCAGCCCGGACGAAGACAAGCCGGTGTGGCATCCCGCGCACGCCGGCCGCATCAATGCCCTCGCGTTTCGCTTCGACGAGAAGTACCTGGCGACGGCCGCGTCCGACGGCTCGGTGGTGCTGTGGGACCTCGAGCGTGGCGGGCTATTGCGGAGTCTGCGCCCAGCGGGCGAACTCGCTGCCGGGCCGGGGCGGGAGATTCTGCAAGTGGCCCTCAGTCCTGGAGGACAACGTCTGTTGGTGTTGGCCAAGGACGGGACGGTGGCGTTCTGGAGCGTGCCCGCCGGTGAAGCTGCCGGCCAACTCGCCACCCCGATCACCGGGAGTTCCTCGGCTGTGTTCAGCCCAGACGGCCGCCACGTGGCCGTGCTGCGCGCCACCAGCGGCATCGGTGAGGCCCGCGTGTGGGATGTGGCCAACGGACAACCGGTCACACCTGCGCTGCCCCATGCGGGCGTCATAACCAGTGCCTCCTTCGGGCCGGACGGCAGCCTGCTGCTCACCGCCAGCTTCGACGGCAGCGCCCGGGTGTGGAACCTGGCGACCGGTGTGCCGCCCATTCCACCGCTCCTGGACTTGCATTCGCCGATCCCCACCACGAAAGACGCCGTCGGCTCGGAGGATTTCATCCATGCCTTTTTGCTCAAGCAGAACCCGTAAACCCCTGAGTCTATGAACACGCACCTTGCATTCTGGGCTGACAACCGATCACGCCCGTCTTCACCAGCTCCTGAAGCGAATGAGTTCAGCCGCGCGCCGACGGTCCGACCGAGCTGGGGAGTGAGTATCGGAATCCTGTTGCTCCTGGTCATGGCCATGAGCGTCAGCGCCGGCGAAGGCGCGCTCGATTCGGAGCGTGTGGGAGATTTGGGCAGTGAGGCCTGCCTGGTCTTCGAGGGTAACCAGACGTTCTCCCGGCACAGCATCCTGAATGTCCTGGGCGTGAGCCTCGAGTTCCATGCCCGGGCGCATCCCTCCGCGCCGCTTAGGGATTACTTGGCCTGGATCGAGCAGACCGTGTTGCGGAGCTATCAACATGGAGGATTTGCGAAGGCCGCCGTGCAGGTGCGGGCCGACCACACTGCGCAGTGTGTCGTGGTGCATATCATTGAAGGACCACGCTTCCGGTGCGGCGATGTCAAAGTGTCCGGCCTGGACCCGACGCTGGCGCAGCAGTTGAAGGATCGGTTGCGCTCCGCCGCCGACCTTCTGGAAGCCCGGAAAGAGGCTGGACTTCCCGGCTTCTCGTGGCCGTGGAATGAAAGGCAGCCCGTCCCGGCCGACCCCCACACTCGAGTAACGATGGAACAGAGCGTCCGAAAGGCCCTAGCCGAACTGAATCGTCATCAGGCGGAAGTCCGGATCGAGTTCGAGTTGGACGAAAGTCGCCTCGAGGCCGCTCTGCTCATCCAGGTGCAGAACCCCGGCGTGGTCGGCACCCTGGACCGGATCGAGGTGACGGGTCTGAGTGTCAACTCGCGGGAAGACCTGCTGGCCTTCCTGGGGCTTCGCGCTGGGGCGGCTTTGGCGGGCGATGTGGCTGCGGATGCGGTCCGACGCCTTCATGATTCCGGTCGCTTTCGCACGCACCTGGCGAAGCTGGTGCCGCAGGCTGAAGCGGGGCGATTCAAGCTTGAACTGGCGCTGGTCGAGTGCGCCAGTGCGCCGCCCCTGAGCCGGGAATTGACGGCTGAGGAACAGGCCTTCTTGAAACTGCGCGAGTGGTTGCTGCAATGGGAGAACCGCGCGGAAGACTGGGTGCTCGAATTCGATGCCAAGGGAACGGACCGCCACCACCGAATCGAATTGGTGCTGGGAGCGGCGGGTCTGGCGATCGTGCACCGCGAACCGATGGTCGCCGACCCTCCGGCGTTCTCCCAGGTCCTCGTGGCGACCCCGGAGTTCGTCGGCTTTTACTCGACCTCAGAGCGAACGAAGCTGGTCGGGAACCGCTGGCGGGGTCAGGTAAAGGCCTTTGGGGGGATAAGCGCCGATCCGACTGAGCGGACGGACGGCCGGGCCGGTCTTGGCTTTGAACTCGGCGCCGGTTGGCAAGCCGGCTCCCAGAACGCGCCCTTTGCATTGCGCCTCACCCTGGCGCCCGTGGCCTTCGTGATCCTGGCCCACCCGCAACACGCAGACTGCCGCGTCAAGCAAGGTCTCTTGTCCGTCCGCAGCCACCCGCACGCTGAGGAAGTCATGGAATTGACGGCCGACGCGGCCACCGGGCGGCTGATCCGATATTCCGTCACGGGTTCAGGAATGCCGGCGGACGGAATCCGTTTGACGCTGATGCTGCGGAGCGAGGAAGGCGCGCTGGCCCGCGTGGTTCGCGAAGTGGCGACCGGCAGCGCAAGTTACACGAACGTTTTCGACCCCCAGCATCCGTGGAGCAGTTCCCTCGGGTCGCTCGGGCGCACATTCCGGGGTTTGTGGCAAAAGGAACATGCCGAACTACTCGAGAAGCTCGGCCGGAAAATCCCCGGCGGTCTGACTCCGGAAGAACTGCTGGGTGCAGTTGTCGCCCTCGAAAAGTTGCCGTGGCGGGAGTTGCTCGAGCCGTTCGATCGCCTGTCGAACACCGCTCCCGAGCCCGACGAGGCCGAGCCCTTTCCGTTCGTGCTCGATTCGCCTCTGCCTGAAGCGACGGCGGGCAGCGACTGGATCAAGCTGTTTGGCGGCCTGCTCTTGCGCGCCAACGATACGTATTGGCCGCGCGGCTCCTGGCCCTGGGCCGTGCTGCGGGACGCCACCTTCCTGGCTACCGGAAGACTCGACTGTGTGACCAACGACATCACGAACCTCTCTCAGAGCAGCGAGATTGGGCCGTTGGGTTGTCTCGCCGCCGCGGCGACATTCGGTCGATTCGACCCGCATCTCGCGGTGCCGTTTGCCAGACAAGGCGCCACCCGGAGCACGATTGCGGCCTTCCAGGCAGACCTGGAATTGCTCGTGCGCGGAGAGACAGCGGGGCAGCAATTCCTGCGGACTACCCTTCAGCGTGTGCCCGCCGTGGAGAATCAGCACCTGCGGCCCCTTCTGAAGCTCCTACGCTCGGAGAATCTGCCGCTCATTCAGGATGGTCTCTCGGCCTTGAGCGCGAATCCCGACCAGCCGCCCGACGAGACGCTGCGCCCCGTGATCGAACGTCATTGGGAATCGGACTTGCGCCCGCGGTTGCTGACGGCTTTTGCAGAACGGTGCCTCGCTGCCTCCCCCGAAAAAGTAGCGGCCCGCGCCACGTCACTCATGACCGAGATGGCCGGATGGCTGCAGCAAGCCGCCGCACAGCATTACCCCCCCGCGCAGATGCTGCTGAGCCAGTTCTACCTGAACGGGATCGGCGTAAGGGAGGACTATGCCGCGGCCGCGACGCTGCTCCGGCAGGCCGCCGAGCGGAATCACCCGCATGCGGGCTGTACCCTGGCCCGGCTCTATCGTGACGGACGAGGTGTGCCGCGGAACCTCCCCGAAGCCGTCCGCTGGTTCCGAAAGGAAGCGGAAGCCGGCTGCGACCATGCCATGTTCGATTTGGCGGAGGTTCTCCTGGCCTCGGCAGGCGGCTCGACTGAAGAGACCGACGAGGCCGTGCGTTGGCTGCGGGAATCCGCCAGCCACGGCTTCGCGCAGGCGCAATCGAGGCTGGGCAGCCTGCTCAGCGACGGCATCAGCATCAAGCCTGACTACCCGGAAGCCTGGATTTGGTACACGCTCGCAGCCGCGCAGGGCGACCGGATTGCCGGCATGGACGCACGACGCATCGAGCGGAAGCTGACCGCCGATCAACTCGAGAGCGCCCGGCAGCGCGTCGCGCACCTCGGTAAAACCTTGAAACCATGAGTCCTTGGGCCACCCTGTGCGCAGGCGTCCATCATCAAGAGAGAGCCAGCGAGTTTCCCATCGCACAAACGACCGGCAGCCAGACGACGCGTCTCAAGTGAATACGACACTATGAACTCGACAACCTCCCCCGTGTCGACCTCTCTGCCCGAACGCCAGACGCCCTTCCCCGGCGCGCGCCCGGCGCTCGTCTTCCTGCTCCTGATCAACCTGTTCAACTACGTCGATCGCTACGTGTTGGCGGCCGTCGTCGGGCCGATCAAGCGGACCTTCTTCGGAGAAGGCGATTTTGCGGGGCGCGAGGACGCGCTGAGTCTGGCGCTCAATTGGTTCCAGCAACACGTCGGTTTCAAACCCGACGACGCCTGCCTCGGTCTTTTGGCCACGGCGTTCATGGCGATGTACATGATCGGCTCGCCCGCCTTCGCCCGGTTGGCGGAGCGCCACTCGCGCTGGGTGTTGATGGGCATCGGCGTGGTCGTGTGGAGTCTGGCCAGCGGCGCGTCCGGGCTGGCGGCCACCTTCCTGGCGCTGCTCGTGACGCGCTGTTGCGTCGGCATTGGCGAGGCGGCTTACGGACCGGTCGCCCCGACTGTCCTCTCGGACTACTACCCCGTGAAACAGCGCGGCCGTGTGCTGGCGATCTTCTACCTGGCGTTGCCGGTGGGGACGGCGCTCGGCTTTATGCTGGGTGAGATGGTGGCGAAGTCCGGCATCGGCGCGTGGGGCGCCTCAACGCTCGGCGCGAAGCCCGAAAGCTGGCGTTGGGCCTTCTACTTGGTCGTGATTCCCGGCATCGTGTTAGGGGTTTGGAGTTTCTTCCTGCGCGAGCCGCCCCGTGGGCAAGCCGACCTGACCGCCGCGGTCGCGGCCAGAAAGACGGAGTGGCGTGACTACTTGATTCTGCTCCGCACGCCGTCTTACGTGCTGTGCACGGTGGGTATGGCAGCGATGACATTCGCGATGGGCGGCATCGGCTTCTGGATGCCCTATTATCTCGAAGGCCGGCCCGGCGCGCCCGCCAATCCGATCACCGTCTTCGGCGCGATCCTGGTCCTGGCGGGTCTGTCCGGCACGCTGCTGGGCGGCTGGCTCGGCGACAAACTGCGGGCCCGCTTTGGCGGCGCCTATTTCCTGGTTTCCGCCCTCGCGATGCTGAGCGGCTTTCCGGTTTTCCTCGCCGTGTTGCGCGCGCCATTCCCGTGGATTTGGGTGTTGATCTTCCTGACCTTGTTTTGTCTGTTCTTCAACACCGGCCCGACAAACACCATTCTCGCCAATGTCACGCACCCCTCGATGCGCGCCGCTGGGTTCGCGTTGAACATCTTCGTCATCCACGCGTTCGGAGACGCCGTCTCGCCCACGATCATCGGTCTGCTCAACGGCTATTTCGGCGGCCGCCCAGAAGACATGAACAAGTCCTTTTTAGTGGTCGGCCTGACGTTTCTGGCGGCCGGGGGTCTTTGGCTCACGGGAATGAAGTTCCTGAAACGCGACACGGAGCTGGCTCCGAGCCGCCTGCGCGTCCCGGCCCAGTAGTCTCCCGGTTCAGGCAGTGGATGTCGCCCTATGCACAACATCATCATCACCCCCGTTACGTCCAATGCCAGGCCGTCAGCAAACGCTTCCTGACGGAGACGTTTCCCCCTGCACCTGAAATCTGAACGATCTCGACACGATGATCATTTCAGCAAAAATTCCCCTCGATTATTTTGCGGACCGCACGAAGCGGATGGGCTGACTGAAAATTCGTTCCTGGCCGTTGCTTGCTTCGATCCGGACGTACTTGATGGTCGGAATTTTTTGCGTGTTGGTCGGGATTTCGTAAACCATCCGATCCGCGTCCGCCGTACCGGTGCGGTTTTGATCCGTCACGACCGTCAGATCGCCTTTGGAGTTCGTTTCGATGGTTAGCTTGCCGTCGCGCAACTCAATGCGCTGAAAGGTGAGCGCCTGCCCGCCGAATTGGGAACCGAAGAACGCCCCGCGCCGATAGGCTTGCAGACATTGGTGTTCCGTGAATTCATCCACGAGCAGCACGTTGAATCCGCCCGGATGCGGCGCGTCGGTTTGCACCTGCCAATCCGGAACGAAGAAACCCAGGCAACGCCGCCCGGTGCACAGCAACCGATCCCACATCTCCAGGTCCCAATCGTCGCTGTTCAACACTTCAATGCCTAGCACGCGCGGATCGAAATCCAGCATCTCTTCGATCAACGATTGCGGCAAATCCTTGCCCGACCAATGCGGGTGATTGATGGTGATGCCGCCGCCATCCGCGAAAAGCAGTTGCTCCAGCATCAGCGCGAAGGATTCTTGCCACGGCAGGCCGGCGCCGTAGGAGAACTCGCCGCCGCCCCAGAAGGTTCGAAACCGATTGCGGGCATCGAACGTGCCGCTGCTGTAAAGCGAGCCGGGCGCATTGATGTGTACGCCGGGACCGATGTTCGCAAACGCGTGATGCTCGGCATTCGGCGAGAAAATGATGTTCTTCGGAATGTCCTTCAAAATGAAGTCGCCGACCTGAAAAGGCAGTTGCGCGCGTTGCTCCTCCGGCAGCTTGTCGTACCACCCGTTGGTTTTGTTCATGATCACGTCATTCCAGTAAAACGGTCCGGGAATGTATTGCGGTTGTCCGTCGACAGTTTTTACCGCGCCGAAATCCTGCTTTACCCGGAACTGGCCCGCGCGAATTGTATCAATCGGATAATAGGGCGCGGACGGGTAGTAATTGGAAATCGGCAGATGCCGATAACCCAGCTTGGCGGCCCGGTTCAGCGCGGCTTGGTCAGTGAGATGAATGTGCGTGGTGGAGCGGATTTGCTGCGCCTTGTCCCAGTTGACCAATGCGTAAGGGTTGTCAATCTCCACCTGGGCGTTTGGAGTGTTCTGCGTCCGTGCTTCGTCGGCCTCTGCATGATTTTGCCCATCAGCACTGCAACCCAAGAGTAGAATGGTGCTGAGAAGTGTTAACGATTTTATGCTCATGGAGGAGATCTGCGAACTGTCGTGCGTTTGAAAAGAATTGCCCGTTTACGATGCTGCCCCAACGCAGTCCGGCCCATATACACCATCTTCCGGCTGAAGAGCAAGCTGACTCTGGTCCGTATCCGAGAATGTTCAGGTTGGCGTTCAGCCTTGGTGTGCCGGCTCGCTGAGCTTGGGCATCATCGCGTCTGTGAAAGCACTTCATCGCTGGATGTCGTTCGCGAGCGCCCCAACGGACTCGGTCGCTTTGACTTCATGCTCGACGACAAAAAGGCTGCCGACTTTGGCGACCCAAATCATCGCCTAAGCGGGGTGCGTCGAAAATTCCGAGAACTGCCCGCCCGGGCGGGTCCGCGCCATGGGAACCAACCTCCAAATACCACGCCTTAACCCTCCGAAATCGACCCAAACCCCTCC
>Ga0208694_1002106_pt1 | contig 21944 bp, 19 predicted proteins | sample AD_UKC078_MetaG_FD_184442 | JGI IMG/M metagenome (GOLD analysis project Ga0208694, IMG submission 184442) | Active sludge microbial communities of municipal wastewater-treating anaerobic digesters from USA - AD_UKC078_MetaG (SPAdes) (version 2) | ecosystem: Engineered > Bioreactor > Anaerobic >...
CAGTCACTTGTGCCGCACCCCACATCTTGTGCTAAAATATTCTTGACACACAAGAGTGCGTTTCTTATACTGCCGTCAACTAAAAGCAAGTTCTTATCAATCCAATTTCCGGATGCCTGGAAAATATCTCCGTAATCATTTCCCGGGCTTTTCGGCAATGCGGACAGCTTTCGAGCATAAACATTTTGACTTCTTTCATGACTTCTCTTGCTCCTTTAAGGCCATCTTATATGAAATCTGGCCACCCGACCATCGATTTATTTGCGCATTAAATGATTTACGATGACTTGTATTTTCCGTTTTTAAACCGGCCGAAATCGGCATGTTCCCATTTCAGACCCGCCAAGGCCGGACAATCCAGCGTCACGGAAGGATCATTATCACGGGTATAACGGTACTCGCTTTTTAGAGAGTACGCGCAATAGGCGGACAGCCACATACGATAATTGCCCAGGGTTACCTGCACACAGTTGGTGGCCACCCAACCGGACGCTTTGCTGCCCGCTTTGCCCATGGCGGCAATGGTCATGACCAGCCCGACGCGATATCCCTTCTGTTTCCAGAAATTATTATTCAGCCATTCCCGATCATCCTCCGACATGAAATATTTCTTATCTTTACGGACTTCCTGGGTGGTTTTAAAAGGGTGAGAATGGAAATCTCCGAGATAAATAAGATGCGGCCAGAACGACGTAATCACATCGGCTTTCAGAGATATCGCCTCCTTGTTTTCATCCACGGAGCTTCTTCGCTGTTCGGCGGTCGTGTCGGTGTGCGCCATTTCCACCTGATAAAGGATTTCCCTGTTTTTCATCAGGATTTCATGGCCGAAAAGACTTCCGTAAACTTCAATCCGCGATTTAGGACGGCCTTTTTCCTTAATATCCTTTTTCTTCACCGAATAGGCTTCCAGGGAGCTCAAAACCAGTGATATCAATGCATTTTCGGAGATACGGACAACGTATCGGTTATATATTCTCGGCGTCATCTTTTCCTCCATTCACATTACAGACAGAACCGGTTTTGAAATTTCAGGTCGCTCTTGACAAAAAATTTTGCGCTATTAAATTAAAAATAACGAGGTACTGCTGTGTTCGAAACGAGTCATGTCACTGGAGCTGAATTTTGCATAAAACCGCAGGATCTTAGTGGTGATGATCACCCTGAAAAGATCAAGTTTTAAAAAGTCGTGACTCCAGCATGAAGACAAAACGGCACAAGCGGTTCTCGTCAGATTCGCCCTTCATCGGACCGGTAAGGTCTGTGAAGGGTTTTTTATGGAATCCTTGAACAGAATCTGCATCTGCAGGCAGCTTTCCCAGTCAATCATCGATATCCGATTATATTTTCTCTATTTTCGACATCAGATGATCGAATTTTTCCACGTCGACAACCGGCGATGTGGAAAAAGAGATTCCGGTCAGCATATTCAACGCCGCCGAAGCGGAAAGCGCCTTATCCAAGTCCGGAAAATCCAGAGTAAAAACAAGATCATGTTCGCCCATCACCGCGTACATGGCAATGACCTTTCCGCCATTTTTTTCAATGATTTTGACAGCTTTTTTTGTCCGCTGAGCAGAAACATTCTTCAGGGAATTCCCTGTATATTTACCGAACATCATAAATATCGGCATAAAATTTCCCTCCTTTGATCACCAGCAATGATTCCCGGCTTGGGTGAACAATGACCGCACGAAAGAAATAGCCCGGTTTTTATTTGAGTTTAATCTTTTTAAGAACGGCTTTGAGTCTGGCTTTTACCATTTTGCTTTTACGGCTAACGAATTGACTTCTGGGAATTTTAAGGATGATGTTTTTCTTTTCTCTCCTTGTTTCCATAAAGATACCTCCTTTATACAAAATCTGAAGAGATGCCCGATGCCGGAAACAGGTTATCCGGATATTACTGTGTTTGAAATTAATTTAACTACATTCGATTGATTGTCAAATACAAAAGATCGCCGGCGGCAGAAACTACAGGAAAGATGCGGAAAAATATTGTATCATCGGAGCAAGCCCTTTAAAATACGAACAAATTTCCCCGTGATCGTTTTCTGATCTGTCAAAAAAGTCCTGCATTATTTGTTCTGACAGACAAAGGATGCCCCCGTTGCTGCCAGTGATTGAAGGTAAGTGATCAGATTGGTTTTCTGGTTCGTAATCCGTAACTTCCGGCGGATATGTTCCCGGTGTCTGTTGATCGTTGATTCGGAAACACCCCGTAGTTGAGCGATTTCTTTCGTCCGTAATCCATTTCGGATCATGTTACAGATATTCACCTCTGTGGGAGTCAACGAGCGCAACAGATTGACATTCCCGCTAACAAACGGCGATGTTATTTCTTCAAGGTTCGTGCTTAATATTTCGATATATTTCCGGTTGTTCTCTGATATCGCAGGCATGAGAGCGTGAATAATGGGCATAATGACCTTGTCAATATTTAAACGAATATTTTCATAAATGCGTTTTTTCTCATCTTCAATATTGGAAAGAACAACTCTCAGGGCTGCATTCGTTTCCTGCAGGGCTTTTCTTTCGAGAAGAAGTTGCCGATTATTTTCCTTCAATTCCTGTTGCGCATTGATTCGGACAAAAATCTCACCGATACGTTGCGCAATGGCTTGCAGTAATTTTCTTTCTTCCTTAAGGAACGGCCCTTCATCCGCCGAAGGTCTCTCCTCAAGGTAGACGATTGAAATGTTGCCCATCGGCATTTCGTTTATTTTGATCGGACACGATTGTGTCCATTGAGTCCATTGAAAATGATGACTTTTGAAAGTCTCATTCTGAAAATCAATACACGCGCAGGCAATTTCCGCATACCGCCAGGAAAGAGGTATAAAATCAGCCAGATTTTTCAAAAAGTTCCCCATGGAATCATGGTAACGTTCCGCCATGCGGGACATTTCGTACAGACAATTCAACTCTTTTATTCTTTCTTGTAAATCAATTTCAATACCGGATTTATCTTCCAGCATTTCTCATCCTCCGTATTTTATAATCAAATATGCCAATATTTTATAGGCAATTCTAGTGCATTCTATAAGCATTCACAAGATGAATCTTGTTCATTAAAATTCACACAGATGAAAATTATCAGACATTATTCCAGGTATTGAAAGTTTCCCTGTTTGTTTCATAATTTCATGAATCCGATCCCTGGAATATACGAGGAAGGAATTTAATTTTTCATGAAAATAAATTTAAAATTGAAAAAAGTTCATGCATTGGTTCCCACGGATATTCTATTTCAAACATCATACTGGGGTCGGGTAAAATCGAGTCTCGGCTGGCACCCCATGGCTTTTGATTTTCAATCTTCAAACGGCCAGTATGGCGACATCCTGATCCTTATCCGGCCTCTCGGGCACAACTACGCGGCGGCTTATGTCCCACAGGGGCCTGAAACAGAACCCGATCCAGAACAATATGGTCTCTTTTTAGAAACATTGTCGCAGGAATTGATCAAATACATGCCTTCATCGATTTTATTTATTCGTTACGACCTGCCCTGGCGGGCGCCGTATGCGTACGACATCACGGACGGGCAACAATGGTGCGGACATCCATTGCCGCAACTCAGAGAATTACGCATGAACATTGGCACAAGAAACTGGAATCTTCGAAAATCAACCATAGATCACACGGTGGCCGATACGCTGTTTATTGATCTCGTAAAAACAGAGGGGGAGCTTTTTGCCGATATGAAATCAAAGACACGTTACAATATCCGCCTTGCTCACAAAAAGGATGTCCATGTGTTGAATGCATCCGAAGAAAAACTGCCTGTATTTTATGATCTTTATTTACAAACTGCAAAACGTAACGGTTTTCATCCCTGTTCCTACAGACATTTCCACGCATTATTTTTAAAACCTTTCAATCTTACCGAGTCTCTCGACATTATTTTCTTTCTGGCAACAAAAGGGCAAGACGTTCTTGCCGGTGCAATAATCGCTGTTTCCAGACAACGTGCCTTATATCTATTCGGGGCATCAGCAGATGAACAGCGCAACCTGATGGGCTCTTACGCATTGCAATGGGAAATTATTAAAGCGTTAAAAAACAAGCGATGTCTTACCTACGATATGGGTGCAGTGTCTCCGACTGCCGATCGGAATCATCCTTTTTACGGCATGTACCGATTCAAAACCGGTTTCGGCGGCAAAGTCATTCACCGCAACGGCTCATGGGATTATCCTGTTCAGATCAAGGAATATAAAGCCTTTCGTCATTATGAATCTTTATCGGACGCAACCAATCCTTTTTTGACCAGACGAGAGGGATTATAAACGCTAAAAGAAGGTAATAAGGTGAGTCGATTATCTATTATTAAATTGGTTTATAACACAGGCCGACACAGGCGTTTGTTGGATGCCTCCTCTACACACGAAAGGAAACGGGCTTTTTCATCAGGCAAAGCGTCCACCAGAAAATCGGCGCCTCGATGTCACACTTTTTTAAAAACAGAAAAACCGGGATCAACGGATCGATAAAATTTTCTACAAGAGTGCCGATTGCCCTGTCGTCTTGTCAAAGAAAAAATGAATAAGGTCGGGATAGCATCGTTTTGTCTTTGTTGCGTACATTTTTACGGGAAAAACGCAATAAAAATTGTGAAAAATTCCCAACTTCAGAAAATCATATATGTATCCCGGAGTCTTCCAGAGTGACTTACGATTAATGAATTTCCCGTCAACACAGGATTTTATTTTTACGATCCGTTTGCAACTTTTGTATGTCTACAATTTATTTCCGGGAAGGCTGACCATTGATTAAAAATATTTTAGCCATATTGCTATTAGAAAAGGAGGATTCTAGAACATGGTTAAATCCCTGGAGGAAATTCCTGTCGGCATGTTCATCATGTCAAAAGGGATTAAAGAAAAAAAACAATTAGACGGATGGATAAAACATTTTAATGAAAAAGGCATAAGCACAAAAATCATAAAGGACTCGAACGGCATGTATTATTTATGCAGAGAAGGTTTAGAAAGCCGCGGTTGTCAGTGATGCATCAGTATTCCGCAGAAATATATTATTCTATAACGTTTTCGATAGTCATGCATCCATGATTATCAAACGGCATCGAAATTATTTTACACAAGGAGATGACAGCAATGACTCCCGAAGAATTCAAAAATAAAATGGAAACGATCAAGGAACACTGGGCAAATCACACAAGCGAGATACTGCACTGCAAAGCCGACAAAATGGTCGCCAATATGTTGACGGAACTGGGATACGGAGAAGGTGCGAAAATTTACAGCGACCTGCCAAAAAGGTACGGATGGAGAAGGAGCTTATGGGAAAAACCCGACTGTAATTCGGAATAGACCGGAATAATCAAGTGATCTCTTTTATCATTCCAATATCGCGATCACCAAATAACGATTCTTTCAGGAATAAAAAATTTCAAATATAAACCGGACTTTCAGGTGTTTTCTTTAAGATATCGTTCGTTTAATCAGCGCGAACAACCAGGCAAGCTCGGCCTCATCCAAACCTCGGGCAAATTCAACCTCTACGTTGTCGCTGCGGGCGATGATACCGCGGGAACCGGCCATTTTCATTAATGCCAGTAAAAATCGCAGCATCGGGCGTCCGTCGGGCATCCGGGCGGTGCCTGTCCTCCCCAAAGAAATATTCTTCATGCCGGGATAAGTGACCGCATCCATGATTTCCTGCCTGGACGGAGCCACAAGATCTTCCAGTTCGGAAACAGGGATGTCCACCGTTGTCTGTTTCCCATGCCTTAACGCCTCCACCCGAAAATTTGTTTCCGTCACGGTAATGACTTCAAAAGGCGTTTTCATGCCGGCCTTTTTTCCCAGAATCACGAGGACGGGCACAGCCATGAAGAACCCTATAAACACCGGGAAAAAGTAGCGAAAGATAACCGGCATGGAATCAAAATCCGCCCGCGACAGAAAAAACCAGACCACAATGCCGACAAAAACAAGAGGGGCCAGAGCAATAATGTATTGAATCCTTCCGGGGGACGGTTCTGGAATCGCGATGGTCAATCCTTCCGAAGTACGTTCAACGTGCGAACGCTTATGGACAGGTTCCATCGGCAGGATACTGGTGGCTTCGCCCTTTCGTCGTATCCGGTCTCTGTATGATTCATTCAGATGATCGGAATCACGCTCAATTTTTTCACCGGTGGAGGAATCGACCAACGGTTTTCGCAAAAAACGGGAAAGTTCCTCGGCTACTTTCCTTGCCTCCGTAAAACTTGCGGGCTGCACAACGGACAGGGGCTTTGTAATATTCCGGCCGGATAGTTTTATCGGCCAGGTTGCCGGAGAGTCGTTGTCGCCGGGGGAGAAGTTCATTTCCACCTGATCCACCGAATCCAGCAGATATTCTTTGCGCTTCATGGGGACGAGCAAACCATACCACTGGATAACACGGCCTCTGCTCCGATCCAGGATGATTCCGCTGCGTCCGAACACAAGCAAGGCTCCCACCAGGGCAAACACTGCGCCGAACGGTAAGAAAAACAGAGAAGACGGAACACCCGGTGATCCGTTCACGGGAATCATTCCCAGCGGAATCTGCATGATGAAGAGGCCGGCCAGAAGAAAGGGAAATCCGAAGACGGCGATGCAACCGCCCCCGTTGCGAATTTCCAAAGTAGCCTGATCCCTGTAGGTCAAGGGACTCTGTTTCGTACCGATCGCCGGTCGATTAAAAATATTCATATTGAATTTTTGCATGACTCCCCTGCATCATGGCCCGGCCTGAAAGCAACGTATCGCTCCGTCACGTCTGTCAGGCTAGATCCACTTGAGAATGCCCGCAAACACAATCAACGCCATTGCATTGACAACAAAAAGCGAACCGATGAAAAGTTTCTGCGCGCGCGGCTCCCAGTCATGCACGTAACAGGCGGCTGCGAAGAACGGGATGTAAACCGTCACAAAAACGGGAAAGGCACCCCACCAGTTGTATACCCAGACAAAGGTCGGCGTGCGCACCAGAAATATTTCCAGAATCGAGGCGAAAGCAGCGTTGGCAATGGAGAAGACCAGGCGGTTGTTGATGCCCAGAATTTTTACCGTTGGATCTTTGGGCATCAGCTTGCAGACAACCAGTCCGGCAATGGAAAACATCAGACTGATTTCAATGCCGACCCCCACCATGATGACAAAGGCCGATCCGGCGGGAACGGTCCACAGCGCATGGCCGGAGAAATACTGAATCAGGGCGTTGACGATCTCCACGAACCAGTGCACCATGTAAAGAGCCAGTCCGCCGGCAATGGTACGGTAATTGCCTTTTTCATATTCATTGGCATAAATATATAAGACGATCACGAGCAGGGGAATAACATACCACTGAAAAGGATCGCCGCTTCTCAAAAGGCTCAATGCCTGCTGGGTTGCTTCAGGATTGTTCAAATTCATTGCTGTTCCTCCTTTTTGTATTCAATTTTTTGTCGGATTCCATGTGATTTTTGTCGTTTATTCTACATGGAAACAGAAAAAAATAACAGTCCGGACTTTTGGAAACCCGGCCGTAGATCAAGCCGGTTTGACAAAGCACCGCAGCGGGTGTAGATTGTAGGGAAACGGATCAAGGAGGTTTTTATGAAAATATCTTTGATTGAACTTTATCATGTACAGGTCCCGTTAAAACAGACTTTCTGGCCAACCTGGATTCCGGGTTACCCGCAGACACACAACGGCTTTACGCTGATCAAACTGGTGACCGATGACGGTATCGAAGGGTATTCGGCGGGCTCCGCCCTCGGTTATGAAAGAGAGGGGTTGGGCGACCTCATCGGCGGCTATCTTTTGGGCGCCGATCCGACGGACATCGAATCGTGTCAGAACTTATTAAAACAGGCCGGCATTCTGGGCTGGAGAAATTTCTGGATCGAACCGGCATGCTGGGACATTATCGGCAAGAGCAAGGGCAAGCCGGTTTATGAACTTCTGGGCGGCGAGGCCAGGCCCGTTGAAGTGTATTGTTCCACAGGCGAGATGCATGAACCGGAAAAAAGGGTCGAGGAGCTTCTGGCCATGAAACAGCGCGGATTCAAAACGTTCAAATTGCGTGTAAAAAACAAGGCGCTGAAGGATGATATCCGGCACATCGAGGTGGTCAGAAAAGGTGTCGGCGACGATCTCATTTTAGGCGTGGACGCCAACCAGGGATGGCTGGTGACCATCGTGGATAAAATTCCCGCGTGGGATTTGAAACGCGCCACGGAATTTGCCGATGCCTGTTACGCCAACAATTATAACTGGCTGGAAGAGCCTCTGGATTCGAGAGATTATGACGGCAATGCCGCTTTGAAGAAGATCTCCAAAGTGAAAATTTCCGGCGCTGAACTCAACTACGGCTGGGATGAAATCAAAATCATGTTCGAGAAAGATTGCTTTCACATTTATCAGCCCGACGCAACCTTCGCGGGAGGGATCGCGCAGGTGAAAAAAGTGATTGATGCCTGCCACACCCACAACAGGGAATATTCGCCGCACACCTGGACGAACGGCATCGGATTTTACATTAACTGGAACATGGTGCTGGCCGACAAGGGGAACAAACTGCCGCTCGAATACCCGCTGGAGGAACCGTCCTGGGTTCCCGAACAGCGCGAAGGCATTATCGACCCGATTATTCCGGATAAAAACGCGATGCTGGCGCCTTTTACGCGACCGGGCCTCGGTTTTGAGATCAATCAGAAACTGCTGAACAAATACGGAAAGTGCTTCTTCAAATTCACTCCGACAAGACAGACGATAAAAGTCATTCGGCAAAAAGGACTCAAGGCAGCGCTGGAACTGAAGAAGAGAAAAGAAACACTGTAAAGTATTATTATCCTGTCGCGGTTTTTGACAGCGAAAATACAGTAAGGAACGGCTTTACAAAAGCAGCCGGGTTCATGTTTGAAATTTTGTCTTTTAGATAACTGTAATCCGGACTCTGGCCTTGCCCTGCTTTATAAAACCCAGCCGGCGGGCCGCTTCACGCGACAAATCAATAAAAACATCCTCGTGTTCAAGACATCGGTCATTGATTTTGACGACCACCGATTTATTGTTCTCCAGATTCACCACTTTGACCAGGGTTCCCAGCGGCAGGGTCGGGTGGGCTGCCGTCAGCTTTTTTGACTGATAGATTTCACCGGACGTTGTCCTTTTACCGTTGAAACTGTTCGCGTAATACCGGGCAAATCCTTCTGCGCCACCCGGCATATAATACAGAGCCGTATTATCGCCGATCAATGATTGTGAAATTGTCTGACAGCCGGCGATCATAAACAACAGTAAAACCAGCCATAGGATTTTTTTTGGCATCTTCATGGCGTTCTCCCCGAGACCTGATGGATCTTCAACGTCCGGCAAAACAATGCGGCTTTTTTCACAGGCCCGATTTTTAACATTCTTATATTTTCGCATCCCCGTCGTCATCCCGGAGCAAATTTCATACACTCCGACATAACCGTCACCGCATCCAGGATCGCGTGTTTCGTTTTTCCTTGCAACGCCTATTTAACCTGTTCTTCCAGTTTCGCAAAAATATTTCCGGGAACAATCGGAGCATCGCTTTTCCGGATAATCGCCGTAGCCGTATGATCCTTGCAGTTGATGACCTGAATGGTCCCGTTCGTGACGGTATGATGATTCACTGCCATGGTCTTGAACATATCCCCTATTTCAATACCGTCTTTGCATCCTCTGTCGAGATAAACAATATCTTCGGACGCACTGACAATCGTCTGCCGGGACGCGGCGATAATCATGCCGTTGACATCAGGACTGCGGAATTTTCCCGTGGTCATGACCGGTTTAATCTCATAATACGTATCAAGAATATCCCCCCGGGCAATCTCGCTGTAGGATTTAATGATTCTGGCCCTGGTATCGCCATTTTTTACTTCCAGCACCTTTGCGATGCCGCTGATCGTAACAACATGGCCGATCGTATCTTTCGTAATGGGGTGTATTACCTCATCGGAAATATGGACCACATAAAATTTATCTCCCGCCTTGGCGGGCTGGTCGACGTTTAAATAGACCACGTCATTGACACCGTACAGCGTCCTGCCGGACGCGGAATCGTTCACCTGTCCGACATCGGGGTTCGTATTCCGGAAAGCGGCTTTCCCGGTCATGCACTCGTCAACCTTCCCGATCACCGGAATCATTTCTGCAATATAGCCGGCAGACACAATCAGATGTTCATTGACTACGGGAAAGGAAACCACAGCGGCTTCCTTTTTGATATCCACGGCTTCTTCCTGAGCGGGCTCCCGATATGTTTCCTTCGGTTTGCGCACCGCGTCTTTATCGCTTTCATCTTTTTGAATCAGAGAAGAAGGAATCCTGATGATCTGGCCCGGATAAATCCATCGGGGATTTTTTATATCGGGATTGGCTTTCCAGATCGCGGGCCACATGAAGGGATCCTTTAATTCTTTATGCGCAATACCCCACAGCGTATCGCCTGCCACTGTTTTATGTTCTTTCACATCTTCCGTCTGCGCAAAAGCGACGGTCATGAAAAGCAGGCAAACAGCAAGGACAGTGATTATGGCTTTAGGTTTCAACATGATGGGTCTCCTTCTTTGAATTACTCCTTTTAATCGAAGAATCCAAAATTGATTTAAATTCCATAAAAATATTCAGCATTCTATTTTAAAATTATAACGCTAATTTTTCAAAGCGATAAATAATGCAACAACAGCAACAAACGCAATGATCATGGGGTTTTGAAAGGTGTTAAGACCTGCGATTTTTTCCGGCCCCATATATTGTGACAACTGAAGCCCAAGGTATATCACCAGTCCCAAATTGATTATCACACCCAGCACTTTCAGCATAGGAATCTCCTTTTTCCAGAAATCCGTTAACGTCAGGTTTGGTCTGTCGCTACAATTAAATGATTACGGTGATAATAAGCTGTGTAAATATAGAAAACGTCAGCAATGATGTCAAGACAATCTTGACGGCACGATACCTTTCTGATTGGCGCCACGCAAATGAAAATGCACAGCCACCGGCGGGCTAATGAATTATTGTTTACAGGATTATTTAAATCTGCCTGGCAGATTCACTGTGCGATGCGGCTTATTTTTGGAAAAACCCGTTTTACTACTTTTCTTTTGCGGATTGTTTTTTCATGGCATTGAGTTTCGATTGTGCTTTTTCATCCCCCTGCCGGGCCGCCCGCGCATACCATTTCTCAGCCTCAGCATTATCCTGGGGCACAAAAATCCCGTCCTGATATATGTCGCCAAGCCAGATCTGAGCTTCGATATGGTCCTGTTCGGCGGCGGCGCGATACCATTTGACGGCTTCTTCAAAATCCTGTGCGATTCCTTCGCCGTAGAAATATTTTAATCCCAGATTGAACTGGGCTTCGGCATTGTTCTGCTGTGCCGACTTGTGATACCAGTTTACGGCTTCCGCAAGATTGTGCTGAGTTCCTTCACCTTCCTGATACATCCATCCGAGATTAAATTGCGCGACAGGATCGTCATTTTCGGCGGCTTTGAGAAACCATTTCAGCGCCTCAGTATAATCCTGCGGAACACCCGTGCCGTCCTTGTACATTTTGCCCAAGACGAGCTGGGCGTTGACCTGTCCCTGTTCAGCCGCCTGGACATACCACATCACGGCCTCGGCGGGATCCTGAACAACACCCCTGCCCGTGAGATAGAGCATGCCCAGATGATTCTGCGCAACCGCATCTCCCTGTTGGGCGGCTTTTAGTAACCACCGGACCGCTGCGGCATCATTTTGCTCCACACCCTCGCCCGTTAAATACATGTTCCCCAGAGCGCTCTGGGCAGAAATGTCTCCCTGTTCGGCCGCCTTCAGATACCATCTGACGGATTCGGCGTAATCCTGTGTAACGCCCCGCCCCTCGCGATAAATAAACGCAAGATGAAATTGGGCATCGACATCGCCTTTTTCAGCTTTTCTGAGGTACCATTGGACTGCCGCCTCTTCATTCTCCGGCAGGACATCCTCCTCCGGAGCAGGTTCTTCAACTTTCGTCTCGGCTGCAGCTTCCGGCAACGCTGATATTCCTCCGGCTGATTCAATCTCCTCTTTCGCCTCCAACGGTGTCTCGATGTTGTTTTCACTTTCTTTGATGCTCACCGATTCCCGGTTCGCCTCAGCCGTCTCATGAGCGACTGGCTCTCTTTCCGCTTCGACCAGATCGGCAAACGGTTTTTCCGCGGCTCTTTCGTCCTTTATTGATTCCTCTTTGCGTTCTTCCGGTGTTTCCCTGGTATCCTCCTGCGTCTCCACCTCTTCTTCCAGGGAAGAAATAATCTCCAGCGCACTTTTTGCTTCCGCGTGCCCCTGGTCGGCCGCTTTACGATACCACCGGGCCGCTTCGGCATAATCCTGTTTTACCCCCTTGCCTTCCACATACATCATGCCCAGCAAGTTCTGAGCCTCGGCATCCCCGCGTTCGGCCGCCTTGATGTACCACTTGACGGCTTCGGCATCATCCTGTGCGACAAATATGCCTTCTCTGTATATGGCGGCAAGCCAGTTCTGAGCCTCCATGTGTCCCTGCTCGGCCGCAGCGCGATACCATTTAACGGCTTCTTCATCGTCCTGATCGATACCTTCTCCGTTATGATACATCAGGCCGAGATTAAACTGAGCATTCGGATCTCCTCCTTCAGCGGCTTTGATATACCAGCGGGCGGCTTCTTCATCACTCTGGGGGACACCCTTGCCTTCCTGATACATCCAGCCGATGTGAAACTGCGCCTTGGCATCGTCGAGTTCCGCTGCCTTGAGAAACAATTTTGCGGCTTTTGCGTAATCCTGAACAACGCCGTGACCTTCCTTATACATGATGCCCATGATCGTCTGGGCGTCCACTTCTCCCTGCTTGGCCGCCTGCCGGAGCCACTTGAGCGCCTGCTCATAATCCTGATCGACACCCAGTCCCTCCTGATACATCACGCCGATATTGAATTGGGCGGTCGCAATACCCTGCTCGGCGGCTTTCAGATACCACTTGGCCGCCTCGGCATCGTTTTGCGCCAGGCCTTCACCCTCCTGATACATGATACCGAGATTGAACTGGGCGCGGGCGTTGCCCTGGGCAGCCGCCTGCAGATACCATTTGGCCGCCTCCGCGTCGTTTCGCGGCACACCTTTCCCTTCCTGATACATCCAGCCGAGATTAAACTGTGCCCGGCCATCTCCCTGTTCAGCCGCCATCCGGAACCATTTGGCCGCCTCGGTATAATCCTGAGGCACACCTTTCCCCGTAAGATACATGACACCCAGATTGTTGCTGGCGTCGATGTTTCCCTGCTCAGCGGCTTTACGAATATCGGTTAAGGATGATGCATTCATTTTTCCATCAATTCTTATCAGGAAAATACGATCGATTCAAAATATTTCCTGACGCCTCCGTTGCCTTTTTTATAAGATAGAGCCTTTCTGCCGTATCTTATTTGTCCTTCATTTTATCCAGTCTGAGTTTGGCTGTGGCATGCCCCTGTTCGGCGGCTTTGCGATACCACTTCGCGGCTTCCTCATCGTCCTGAGGAACTCCTTCGCCGTCCTGATACATACCGCCCAGATTGAACTGCGCAACGGCAATGCCCCTTTCACACATTTCCATCAGTCTGTTTAACGCGTCTTCGTGTTCCTGTTCCGCCGCCCGGCGATACCACTTCGCGGCTTCGGCTTCGTCCTGCAGAACACCTTCGCTCTCCTCATACATCAAGCCGAGATTGAACTGGGCAATGGAGTTGCCCCGGTTACACATGGCCGTCAGATTATTCAACGCTTCCTCGTCTCCCTGACGGGCGGCTCTTCGATACCACATCACCGCTTCCGCGGCATCCTGCCTGGTTCCCTTGCCTTCCTCATACATCAGACCGAGAATACACTGGGCGCCCGCCTCATCCTGCCGGGCGGCTTTGAGAAACCATTCGATCGCCTCGGCATCATCCCGGGGAACGCCTTCACCGTTGCGATACATCAGCCCCAGGTTATACTGGGCTTTTGGATTTCCCTGCTCAGCCGCCTTGCGATACCATGTTATCGCTTCGGAATAATCCCGGGGAACGCCTTTGCCGTTCAGATACATCACGCCCAGATTATTCTGCGCATCGGCGTGTCCCTGATCGGCCGCTTTACGAAACCATTTAGCCGTCTCGGCATCATCCCGTGAAACACCCCGCTCATTCAGATACATTACACCCAGATTATTCTGCGCGACGGGATCGCCCTGATCAGCCGCCTTCTTCCACCACTGCACCGCTTCTTCGTCATCCTGCTCGACACCCTCGCCGTTGCGATACATCAAACCGAGATTAATCTGGGCCTGCACATGCCCGCGCTCTGCCGCTTTACGATACCATTTGGCAGCCTCGGCATCGTCTCGTGCAACTCCTTCTCCCATTTGATAAATCACACCCAGATTGTTCAAGGCAGTAATATTATTCTGCTCGGCGGCTTTGAGAAACCATTGAACCGCCTGAGCATCGTCCTTCGAAACCCCCTGACCGGTTGTGTATTTTACACCCAAATTACATTGAGCGTCGGCATGTCCCTGCTCCGCTGCCATGCGATACCACTTCACCGCCTCGGCATCGTCCTGCTCAACACCCTGACCGTTTTCATATTTTACGCCAAGAGCAAACTGCGCCTCAACATGCCCCTGTCCTGCGGCCTGCTGGAAATATTTTACGGCTTCGGCAGCATCCTGGATCATACCTTCGCCATTCTGATACATCTCAGCGAGATTGAATTGCGCAGCGGCATGGCCGCGATCACTCATCGTCCGGAGATAATTCAACGCAGCAGCGTGTCCCTGCCGGGAGGCCTCACGATACCACTTGACGGCTTCAGCGTCATCCTGCGCAACGCCTTTTCCCTGCTCATACATCAGACCAAGATGGTATTGGGCCACCATATTCCCCTGTGCAGCCGCCTGCTGGAACCATTTGCAGGTCTCGGCTTGATCCGCCGGAGAATCTTTTCTGTTTAAATAAATCAAAGCAAGATGAACCTGCGCTTCAGCGTTGCCCTGCTCGGCCGCCTGCAGAAACCATCGACAGGCCTCGGCATCATCCTGCGCAACACCTCTCCCTGTTTGATACAGAGTGCCCAACCGGTTGCGCGCCCCGGCGCTTCCAAGTTCGGCAGCCTGCAGATACCACCGGACGGCTTCTTCATCGCTCTGCTCGACGCCTCTGCCGCTCAGATACATGGCGGCAATATTATTCTGCGCTGCCACATCTCCCTGACCGGCGGCTTTGATAAACCATTGAACGGCCTCGGTGTCGTCCTTCGGAACGCCCTTGCCGCTTTGGTACATTTCGCCCAGATTGAGCTGCGCTTCGGCATTGCCCTGTTCAGCCGCCTTGCGATACCACTGCACCGCTTCGCTATCGTCACGAGTGACGCCTTCGCCCCGCTGATACATAAAGGCCAGATATACCTGGGCGCGAACATCTCCCTGCCCGGCGGCCTTCCGAAGCCATCGGGCAGCTTCGCTGCCATCCTGAGGCACATCTTCCCCTTTGATATATTTCATGCCCATTTTAAACTGGGCTTCCGCATTGCCTCCCTGCGCGGCCTGTAAAAAGCACCGTACCGCTTCGTCCTTGTCCTGTTCGACACCGCCGCCTTCCTGATACATCTGTCCCAGATGTAATTGCGCAATGGGACTCCCGCTTTCAGCCATGGCTTTCAGATTATTGAGAGCTGTTTCATGGTCTAGATGAATCGCCTTGAGAAACCACATGACCGCTTCGGCGTCATTTTGAATAACCCCTTTCCCCTGCGAGAATAGAACGCCCAGATTATTCATCGCACCGGCATGTCCCCGCCCGGCGGCCTTCCGATAGCATGTGACAGCTTGAGCCTCATCCTGAGCAACGCCTTTACCCTCTTCGTACATGACACCCAGATTAAACTGGGCCTCGGCGTCGTCTTCCCGTGACTCGTCATGCAGCCAGCGAAACACAGCAGCCTCATCATACGAGGCGTCTTGATCCGATTGGGATATCATCCCGAGCATGGTTCGGGCGGATTCGATGCCCTGCCCGGCCGCCTTGGCCAGCCACTTTGCGGCTTCGTCATAATTTTTTTCCACGCCTTGGCCGATGACATACAGCATGCCGAGGTTATTACAGGCGCCGCCGTCGCCCTGCCCGGCCGCCTTGAGATACCATTTGGCCGCTTCGGCATAATCCTGCAAAACACCCCGACCCATCCGGTACATCAAGCCCAAATTGCTCTGGGCATACGCGTTACCCTGCCCGGCCGCTTCACGATACCATTTTAATGCCTCGGCTTCGTCATGAGGCAGCCCTTCCCCTTTCTGATGCATATCGGCCAGATTGATCTGAGCGCGAACATTCCCCTGCTCGGCGGCTTTTAAAAACCACTTGGCCGCTTCCGCGTTGTCCACAGCAACGCCCTTGCCGGTCCGGTAAAGCAAACCGAGATTGTACCCGGCATCCGGATCTCCCTGCTCGGCGGCTTTACGAAACCAGTTGATCGCTTCGGCATCATCGAGGGGGACCCCTTCGCCCAGTGTGTGCATCACGCCCAGGTTAAACTGCGCGACAGCACTGCCCTGTTCAGCCGCCTTAATTAACCATTTGGCCGCTTCGGCATCGTCCGGGGCAATTTCTTCCCCATATCGATACATCAATCCCAAGTGGAGATACGCTTCCACGAATCCCTGTACCGCTGCTTTACGAAACCATTTCGCCGCCTCGGCGCCTTCCACCGGAAAGCCGTCGCCTTTAAGATACATCAACCCCAGATTAAATTGCGCCTGGGCAAGATCCTGTCCGGCGGCCTTGCTGTACCATTTCACGGCTTCCGCGTAATCACGGGATAAACCTGCGCCCTCCTCATACATCATCCCCAGGTTCAACTGCGCAAAAGCGATGCTTTTGTCAGCCATGGCCTTGAGATTGTTCATCGCCTCGGTATTGCCCTGCTCGGCGGCTTTACGATACCATTGCGCCGCTTCGGCATGATCCTCCTTGACACCGTTGCCTTTATGGTACATCACGCCCAATTTGCACTGCGCTCTGGCGTCGCCCTGCTTGGCCGCTTTACGATACCACTTGACGGCTTCCACATAGTTTTGCGGAACGCCATTACCATTGTGATACATTACGCCCAGATTGCACTGCGCTTCCGTGTCACCCTGTTGAGCGGCTTTACGATACCATTTGACCGCTTCGGCGTAATCCTGAGGGACTCCTTCTCCATTTTCATATTTAACAGCCAGTTTACTCTGCGCTCCCGCGTTTCCGTGCTGGGCGGCTTTGCGGTACCATTTCACCGCCTCGGCATTGTCCCGCGGCACGCTTCCACCTTCATCATATATCAGCCCGAGATTGAACTGGGCTTCCGCATTGTCCTGTTCGGCGGCCTTGCGGAACCACTTCAAGGCATCGGTATGATCCTGCGCAACGCCGTCACCGGTGCGATACATCAGGCCCAGATTGAACTGCGCTTCCGCAAGTCCCTGTTCGGCCGCCATGCCGAACCATTTGGCTGCTTCCGCATCATCCTGATTGATGCCCTCGCCGTTGCGGTATCTTAATCCCAGAGTGTACTGAGAACACGCATCCCCCTGCTGGGCTTCGCGGCTATACCACTTCACCGCTTCCTCGTAGCTTTGCGAAACGCCTTTCCCATTTTCATACATCCATCCCAGGGTATTTTGCGCCACGGAGTGTCCCTGTTCAGCGGCTTTGCGATACCATTTGACCGCTTCGACGTAATCCTGGGCAACGCCGTCGCCGTTATGATACATCACCCCGAGATAAAACTGAGCGGCTCCAAATCCCTGATCGGCTGCTTTCAAAAGCCAGGACATGGCCTTGTTTTCATTTTGTTCAACGCCTTCGCCGGACCGGTACATCAAACCGAGGTTGAACTGAGCCTCCACGTCTCCGTGTTCAGCCGCTTCCCAGATATCGGTTAAGGATGTTGCTTTTTTATCCATCGGCACTCGTCTCTAAAATATTTTTCCTGACATCGGACATCCGCAAACGATTTCATCCGTTATTCGTCTTTGAGATGTTCCCTGGCGGTTTTCAGCGCCAGTTCAACATCTCTGGTCCACATCCACCACTGTGGTTTCGTCGTGTGCGGCCCCTTTTCCTTATCGCGCCCGCGGCAATAAAACCAGTTACCGAAGCGTTCCACGGTGGCAAAAGGATGATCCCCGGTGCAGAGAATGGAACAGGGGCGAATCTCCTTGAAATAAATCGTTTGGGCCGGGGATTCTTCCTGAAGCATTCCTTCAGGCACCGAAACATGCGAAACATCAAAGCCTTCTCTTTCTTTCTGATCCAGCCATTTTGAAATTCCCATGACGATCTTCTCCTGTAATTGATATGGCGACCGTGTTTTTTGCCTTTCGGGAATGGGTAAATAGGCATTGAATAAAAAGAGATACCCCGAGTGGATGGGTATTTCTATTTTATCCCCCTGCCTGCTTGCCGGGAATCCCGAAAACAGTATAATTATTTCTTATTAAAAACCGGCTGATGCGACTTCCGGCCGTACACACGTTCGTAAGCTTTACAAAAAGGACAGAGATCGCTCTCGATTTTTTGAACAAACCAGAATGCGGCGCCTTTTTGTGTTTTCCGGGCATGCTTGCATACCGGGCAGTTCACACAGACTTTGGCCAGCTGGCGGTCTCTTTCCGAAATTTTGCGCTTTGCAGGCTTTGCGTTCACTTTGTTTTTTGCCATGGCAGTCTCTCACAAATGATTGAATAAATTTAACTAAAGCCTTGTAAGTATACCAATATGAAATTTTTGTGTCAAAGTTCTTTTAGCAATAAAATATCATGGATCATGGACCATTTTTTAACCGCAAAACAACGTGTTCAAAAAGAAAGGCAGAAGAAACGTCTTCTGCCTTTCGTCGACAATCTTATGTTATTCAGCGGCAACATGGCGGGGGAGGAGCATAACCGTTATTTTCCCAGATGCGGTTGTGAGAATATTCATACGGCCTGCCGCAATGGATGATATTCATTTTACAGAGTGTCTTGCGCCATTCGTATTTGATCAGGATGGATTCAACAGCTTTTCTTTCCGGTTCAAATTCAACGCGATAGGAAGGCGAATATTCCTCATGACCGTAGCCGGTGCCCGCGCTTTCAGAGGCCTGAGATTTGCCCAGAGCGGAAGGTGCCGCCATATCTCGGGCTGACTCGTTTTTTGCTCCATCTTTGGTCCGGTGAGAAAAATACGGAGGTTGCGGACAATGCCGGATTTCCGGGTAAGCGGCAACGGCAATCACACCCATGGCGGATTCGTCGCCGAAGGCCGCCGCATAGGAATCGGGAACATCGGTAAAATAAAAACGGTTAATCTTATCCTGCCCGGTGCGCCATCCTGAATATTCGTTGGTGGAATACGGGTCAATAATATACATCCGTTCCGTGTTCTTCAGCCATGATTTTTCACCGGAAATAATATTCCTGCCGTCAACCGCAATAACCACGCCCACCCGGCGATTCAGTTTGTTGCGTACGACAATCCGGTAATAATCACCCCTGACGGCTTCAGCATAAACCTTCTTCAGATTATGGCGGCTTTTGACCTGATAAAAAGGCAGCATCCTGCCATTATCGGTAATAACACTGACCTCAACCGCATTACCAATAGTTGACGCCGCGGAAATACTTGCCCAAACCAACAACATAAAGCTGACCATTATTATTTTTTTCATATGTTCCTCCTTCTAAATTTTCCGGCTTTTGCTTGCCTTTTGCAGGTTAGACAAAAGAAGAGCCCATAAAGTTCCCTTTTTTTTGGCCCCGTAAAGATTGCCTCGCAGGCGTAGCACGGACAAAGTGACAATTCAAAAAAGTTGTGTTAAGAAATCAAAAAACTAAAAAGGAAACTCCCTATGCAGGATGTCGATTTAATTATCACCGGATCGAAAGCGCTGTTGCTCGATGAAAAAAATACCTGTCTGAACAATGCGGCTGTGGCGGTCAACGGTGATAAAATTATTGCCGTCGATGACTCGAAAAAAATATTAAAACAATTCGAGGCAAAAAAAATTATCGTAGCCGGGGATTCTCTGATCATGCCGAGCTTCGTCAATTGCCATACGCACGCGGCCATGACCTGCTTTCGCGGCATTGCCGACGACCTGGAACTGATGGACTGGCTCAATAATTATATCTTCCCCGCCGAAGCCAAAAACGTGAATAAGGAACTGGCTTACTGGGGTTCCTTGCTCGGCGCCGCTGAAATGATTAAATCCGGCACGACCACGTTTTGCGATATGTACATCTTCGAGGATGAAACGGCGCGCGCAGCCAAAGAAGCAGGCATCCGCTGTCTCGTCGGTGAAGTGCTTTTCGATTTTCCTTCTCCTAATTTCAAGACGCCCGAAGAAGGCGTTGCCTACACAAAAATGCTGATTGAAAAATGGCAGGATGATCCGCTCGTCAATATCATGATTGAGCCGCATGCCCTTTACACCTGTTCTCAACCGCTGCTGGCCGATGTCAAAAAATTGTCCGAAGAATTTAATGTACCCATAGGACTGCATCTGCTCGAAAATGCCGCCGAAAAAAAACAGTTGGAAGAAAAATTCGGTAAGGGCGCTGTTTCATTCCTGAAAGACATCGGATATCTCAACGAACAACTCGTCGCGTTTCATTGCGTTCATTTTACGGAAGAAGACATGAAAATGTTTGCCGATTACGGCTGCAAAGTTTCCCATAATCCCGCCAGCAACATGAAACTCGCCAGCGGCGTGGCTCCCGTGCCGGAAATGATTAAAGCAGGCGTTACCGTCGGCCTCGGTACCGATGGCTGCGCCAGCAACAATAACCTGGACATGATCAAAGAAATGGGCACGACAGCTAAACTGCACAAAGTCGCCCGGCTTGATCCTACAGTCATGGACGCGCAAACGGTTGTACGTATGGCCACCATTGAAGGCGCAAAAACTCTGGGAATGGAAAAGAAAATCGGTTCACTGGAACCCGGGAAAAAAGCCGATATTATCGTGATTGGATTGAACGAACCGCACTTAACGCCGCTCTACTGCGAGTATTCGCACCTTGTTTACGCGGCCAGCGGTGCGGACGTTGACACCGTCATCATCAACGGCAAAATTGTCATGGAAAATCGCCGTCTGCTGACTATCAACGAAAAGGAAGTCATGCAAAAGGTCAGAGAAATCGCCGTGAAGGTAAAAGAAAGTTTGAAGAAATAACTAATGATTATATTTTCAGTACGCCCAGTAAGGCCCTGTTCCAATGCTAGAGGTCTTTCCCTCAAACCCAACGTAAACGCTCCGTCCCAGGAAAAATGGAAGTCCCCAAATAAACGATTCATCAGGTCCACCAATTTCGATGAACACTTTATTGGATGAGCCTAAAAGAGTTGAAGCATTGCCTATCTGGAACAAAACCACGTCGCTCGGTAATCCTGTGTAGCCTTTTGTAGTCGCGGACAAACTCTGTGTGACAGACGGACAATACCATTCATTGCAGAACGTAAGGACACTCATCGAACTATTATTAAAAAATATTCCATTCGCTCCACTATCAATATAACTATCGTTGTAAGTTTTATTGTTAAAAACTGTTATGAACTCTCCATAAGAAGGATCAGCTGGATAGACAGTGACTCCAGAAACCATATTATTGGACCGCGTGCCGATGCCAAGAATAAGATTGCCATCAACGGCAGTTGTTCCTCCTAAAGCAACGGCAGGAAGTGTTATTATCACACCGTTATTGTCAATAGGTAGATGTGCAACAGGGTTTTGCACTTGTTCAGATAGAGGTACGACCGTTGAGGTACATGTTGAATCGCCGCAGGAATAGTACACTCCATTGGTAGAATAACTCGCACATGCTAAACCACAGTCTTCTGTGAATAGGCCAACACCGAGAATTCCGTTATATCCCGCCGCTTGTGGAGT
>Ga0208694_1002107_pt1 | contig 21938 bp, 15 predicted proteins | sample AD_UKC078_MetaG_FD_184442 | JGI IMG/M metagenome (GOLD analysis project Ga0208694, IMG submission 184442) | Active sludge microbial communities of municipal wastewater-treating anaerobic digesters from USA - AD_UKC078_MetaG (SPAdes) (version 2) | ecosystem: Engineered > Bioreactor > Anaerobic >...
GACTCTGAATTATAATAGGCTTCTTTCGCTGAAAGCAGACGGTCTACAATATCATCAATTATTTTATTCATGAATTTCAGATTCTTAAATAATTATTTACAAGGTCAAGCATAAATGGCTTGATACGTCATGGAAAAGTTACAGACATATTCATTTGATATAAAAACTTCCGGCATATATTTTACTTTTAATTGCTCGGAAGATAAAATAAAAAGCATTAATCTGAATTTTGGTATTGCTGAAAAAGCGGGCACCGTTCCGCTTAAATTTCAAAATGCAGCTGAAAAACTGATCGGTTCATTATTTCATCCTGCGGAACACAATCTTTCGGATTATGATTTTGATACGTTCAGCACAAATGAAATTAAAATATATTCTGCTCTGATGCGCGTTCCTGCAGGTAAAGTGATAACGTATGGAAATCTTGCAGATATTGCCGGTATTCCGCGCGGAGGCAGATATGCCGGCAATCTGATGTCAAAAAACCGTTTTCCGATTCTGATACCCTGTCACAGAGTGATTAAATCCGATATGACTCCGGGAAATTTTTCTGCAGGCTCTAATATGAAGACTCTTCTCCTTGGAATCGAAAAAATTGTTCTGATAAACGGAAAGATTGATGCTTCATATCTTTTCTAAGCCGACCGGCAAAAAATATTGAATTAATTAGCAAGAGATGTTACTGTTTAATATGCTGAAAAAAATACTAATGTGTCTATTGCCGCTTATCCTTTTTAACTCATGCGGTAATGAACCTCTGCCGAAAAAGACAGCGCCGATTGAAATCGGGGCAGTTTTCACAAACAGCGGAAACTATTCTATGAAGCCTCAGTATGAAAAGGCAACTGAATTTACCAAAAGAGCACTGAATGTAAACTTTGATTTTTTATACGCTGATAACGGTCCGGATTATATATCAGCTGTTAAGCATATGGCAACATTGCCCAAAGATATCATTTTTGTCGAAGCTTACGGGAGATTTGATGAGATCGCAGAAATTGCCCGAAATACTCCAAATATATTTTTTATAGCATTCGGCGACAAGGAATATAATTCGGTTAATATGCGTGTAGTAAAATTCAATTTCAATCAAATAGCATATATTTCGGGATACGCAGCAGCATTACGCTCAAAAACTAATTGTGTGTCAATTATATGCCCCAAAAATAATCCTGAACTTCTCGAGTATTTCAGTCTTGGAGTAAAAAAATACAGTTCCGATACAAAAATCTACAGTTTAAATATGGATGATGTCAATACTAGGGATAAAAATCCTGTCGATTTGATTTCCGAAAAAGAATGCGATATTGTATTTCTTCCAGAGAGTGTTTTTCAGCAGACGCTTGTTGAGGAAGCTTATTCCAAATCAATTTCAGTTATAGCATTTACTTATTCGGATATCTATGATTATGGAAATCTCATTATGACATTCAAGCCCCGGACGGAGATATTAGCTATTAGTATAATCAGCCGTGTAATTCTGGGCGGAGCAAACAAGAGCTCAATGAATTTTGGAATTGATGATGGAGTATTTTTGCATAATTACAATGGAAGCGAGTGGAATAATGTATCCATTAATTCAGTTGAAAATATAATCACAGAAGTTCTGAAAAAGAGAATGCGATGAATAAGAATTCAGTCAAATCCAATACAAAAACAATGTCTTATTATTCAAACAAAGCTGCATTTGTTTTTTGCGGACTTATTATTCTGTTTACGTTGATTATTGCAGTATTTCATGGCGTTTCTAAAAAAATATCATCATATAAGGAATCCTTATTTGAAGTAAGAAATTGCGCTGACAGAATTGATTTTGTTCTGTTGTTCATCTTGGATGAATCCAAGGATTTTACTCAAAGACTAGAACTGATTCCTGAGTCAAATCGCAGAAATAGTGCCTTGGAATTTTTAGAAAAAAATTATTTTCTGCAGGGTTTTGTTTCTTTTTCTTCTGACGGGAATCTTGTAGAAAGTTTTTTTAAACAAGGTATTGCTGAACCGGAACAGGAAGAATATGATGAGCTTAGAATGTTGGCTAAAAATTCAAATGAAAACTTTGTTACGGGGTTTTATAAAAATCAAAATGGAGATGAGCATTTTTATATAGGAATGCCTCCAAATGATAACAAAGGTCTTTCTTTTTTTGCAAGATATGACGCCAAAATTATCACAAACATTCTTAGAGCTTCATTCGGTTACTTTTATATAATTTCACCAACTGACGGAATCATTGCTTCTAATTTCGAGTTGGATGAAAAGAAACGAAGGGAGTTTAATTTTACTGATTTTGTAAGTTCTGATGCTATGAAACTAACAACGGATAGTATTTTTATAAATGATTCTGATGGATACAGAAGCATTATAAGAATGATGAAATGTTTTGTAGTTTACGAAGTACCTCGTAAAGGTTTTTTCTTTTTTAATCCCATATCTGTAACTGCGTTTATATTTGCTGTATTAATGATAGTTTACGTTTTTTTTCTAAGACATAAGTTTTATCGGCATATTGTTGTTTCTTCTTACAATTTCCTTGAAGCTTGTTCCCGTGCTTACCGCGGAGTTTCTATTAGAAATGATTCAAATAGTATATTTGAATATTCTTCATTGTTAACATTTTTTCAAAAGATTTCTTCAAAAATAAAAGAAAAGGAAGAAGCAATAGAAATATCACGTGAAGAAAATCATGAATTGTTTTTTTCTATGAATATCGCTGTAATTGAAGAATCGTTTGATTCTTTGTTTGAAAAGAATATGATGTCGGAAATTTCCAACGAAGACTTTGCTTCGATGTTAAATAAAATAAGTGTAATAAGAGCTAATCAGAAGGCCCTTGATCTGTTCTCCGCTATCGGTTTTCCTGATTTTAAAAATTCTTATGACGCATTCCGGTTAAAAGAAGGACTGAGTTTGTATCGGAAAATATGCGGATCGGAAAATTCTTATGATAAAGTAATAGACTTCACCTGTGCAAACGGGATTAGAAAAAAAGCTGTCTTTCATATTTCACGGCATAACATGAATGGAAATATGAGAAGGTTTTTAATTTCGGCTATCGACATCACTGAAACTATACGTCAAAGTGAAGAGATCAAAAATAATCAATTAATGTGGAATTATATAGCTGATTCAGTTGAAACTCCTCTTGTAGTTCTAAATTCTTTGGGTGAAATAATTAAGCTGAATCAATGTGCTTTATCTTTTTTTAAGATTTCAGAATTATCTGAATCAAAAAAGCTTATTGATGATGTTTTTCAGATAACAAGTAAAGACGGCAAAAATATATCAAATAGAATACGGGCAGCAATGCTTTTGGGGAAACCTGTCAAATATTCTGAAATCTCATATGTTAATATTAACAGTGCAAGGATACCAGTTTCATTTTCTGTTATGCCGTACAAAGATATGATGGATAAAACTGCAGGTTCAATAGTTATTTTTTCTGATTTGTCAAACCAGGCTAAAATTAAATCTGATATCAAACGTTATGAAAATGTTGAAATATTATATGATACTATGGGCGGAGTTATAAATGATTTTAATAATATCCTCGCTTCACTTTCTGTTAAAATATCTATGGCAAAAATGATATCAGAGGATGGTTCTTCTTTTTCCGAATCGCTTTCTGATTCGGAAATACTTGTGAATAAAGCTAAAGACATAATGATGAATGTATTCAGAATGCTTAAACCTTTAGGTTCAGGGGTATCGTGTGATCTGGGAGCAGTACTTTTGAAAACTGCAGCTATTTATGAAGGGAGACGGCAAAAAATCATTATTGATAAGCTTCCGGAAATATATGTAATGATAGATGAAGAAAGCACGGAAAAAATATTTTATGATGCAGCTTCTTTTGCTGTAGACCGGTCATTGCAGGGAAAAGATATTAATGTCGATATAGAAATAAACCATGAAGATGACGGCAATTCGGCATATGTTGATGTCATTTTTTCAAAAATTGTCTTAACTGAAGAAGAATACGCTGCATTTTCTGAGATCGGAATTTTTATTGGAGAAAAATATTCACAGATCCGTTCCTTGCGTGATTATGAAGACTCCGCAACGGGATATAATGTAAGGATTAAAGCCGAACGGTTTTCTGATTCATTTTCTTTGAGAATAACTCTACCTTCAAAAAGTAATGAGGCTGAACAGGTTGAAATTGAAACCAGACAGGATAATACAGACAGAAAGGCGAAGATTCTTGTAATGGATGATGATGATATTTTAAGAAAAACTTTAAAAAGAATGCTCGAATATATGGGGCATTCTGTGGTAGCCGTGACAGAGGGAGGCGAAGCTGTTGAGCTTTACCGGCTTGCTCAGATTGACGGTAAACCGTTTGATCTCACTATTCTTGATCTTAACGTAAAGAAGGGAATGGGGGGAGAAGAAGCCGCAGTTGAAATAATAAAAACAAACTCATCCGCAAAAATAATAGCATCAAGCGGATATATTGATAGAAATGAATCTGATTTCGGACGTGGAAATTTCTGCGCTTTTCTTTCAAAGCCTTTTATGTCGAAAAAGATAGCCGCTGTAATAAATAAAGTACTCACAGTATCCTGAAAGGCTTATTAAACTGCATTTCGGGATACTGAGTAATTAAATTCTGAAATATATTAAGGCAGAAAGTTTTTTATAACTTCAAGTTCTTTCTGGTTAAAAAGTCTGAATTTATAATCTTTTAATTCGTTTATGATATCCTTGCTGAAATAAATGATTTTGCGGCTGTATGGTTTCTTTTCATATTCATCGACCCATATTACTACAGAAGTTTTTTCAGAGTCCCAGTAAATGGCTCCTTTATTACGTTTAACGTTTTCACCAACAGGTTCACCGTATTTTTCTTTAACTTTGTTTCTGACTTCATCCAATGCAATGTATGGAAACTCGATTACGCAATAAAAAAGGCGCGCGGGATTTCCGGCATTCGGCATATCCTTTACTTTTTCCGGATCAATATAGAAAAATCCGTATTTATATGTAAGACCGTTTTCTTTGCTGATAATAATACGGTCTTCATCAGAATAGACAATTTTGCCCTTGATTTTGTCTTTTACTGTTTTATATTCTTCATTCCAGGCCGTTTCTGCATATCCAGAGGGAAGAGAATTGGTAGTTTTATCATTTTCTTTTTTATCCGGCTCCACAGCTGTCACAGGCGCTTCGGTTTTCGGGCCTTCAGCCGGTTTCGTTGGGGTTTCAGCTGCATTTTGAGCATTAGACCGGATAAAACACGATAAAAGCAGCGCAGCGGCTATGAATATTTTCTTCATTGGATACCTCGATAATAATATGCACTCATCTGATTGTCGGCAGAAAAGTGCCAAGCTGAAAGAAAAATTAAGCAGTCTTTCCCCCAAGTTTTATTGACAAATTGTTTTAATATGCTAAATTATAAAATATTGATAGAAGGAGATGCAAATGGGAAACGTTACTGAAATAAAGTCATCTGATTTTGAAAGTGTCGTATTGAAAGCGGAAGGAAAAGTTTTGGTGGATTTTTGGGCGCCATGGTGCGGACCTTGCCGTATGCAGGGGCCTATTCTTGAAAAAGTAGCTCCTTCAGTAAAAGCGAAGATTGTAAAAGTCAACACTGATGAATCGCCGGATATTGCTGAAAAATATTCAATATCTTCTATTCCGACTTTGATAATTTTTGAAAAAGGACAGGTTTTGGAAAAACTGGTTGGTGTTCAGCCTGAGCCGGTTTTAATTCAGAAACTCTCATAATCTCAAATGATTATAAACAAAAACCGGTTAATGCCGGTTTTTTGTTTATTTTATCCGGATACAGAAACTGACCGGAGATGCTGATTCCTGACATTCAAGACTTCTAGAGTATAAATACTTTTTGAAAAAACAAGTTGACTTTACTTAAAATTTTAATGAACTGATTATGGATATTTAAAATCCGTAAGGATTGAAATACATATATAAATATCTATTTTGCAATCGGCTGTTTGCTGAATGCTTTTACTAGGGTGCGGGGATAACTATTGCGGAAAGGTGAACTGATATGCCCGAAAAAAATATTAATTTTGATCTCGGTGTTTTTTCAAAAATAATAAGAATTGCAGCTTTATGTCTTTTTCTTTCTGTAATAATAACAGGAGTTCTCAATTATACTGCAGCGAGAACTATTATCCTCGGGCGTATGGAGGATACTGAGCTTAAGAATTTTGCAATAATGAAGGCGGAAATAGCGGAGAGCAGAATACTTAAAGCGATTGAAACTTCTATTCTTCTTGCGGATGATCCGCTTCTTGTAAACTGGTTTAAAGGCGGCGAAAAGAACCAAAATGAAGGAAAGTTTGTAAAACAGCGTCTTACGGATATTGTTGATAAAGCAAATTATTTTACAGTTTTCGCCGTAAGCCTTTCAACTAATAATTATTATATTAACAATGGTAAAATTCTTCAGACAGTGGATAAAAATAAACCTGATGATTCATGGTTTTTTGATTTCTTCCCCAAAAAAGTAAAAACCGATCTGAATGTGGACTGGAATGACAGCCTTAAGGATACTTTTCTGTTTGTTAATGCGCGGGTTGGGGAAGAAAATTCACCGCTCGGCGTCGCAGGAGTAGGTGTAAGCCTGAAAGAAGTATCCGATATGATATCTAATAAAAACGGATTTGAAGGCAATACAACTTTCATAATTGATTCTAACGGCGTCATTCAGCTTGCAAGCGATATGAGTTTATCAAACAGGAAATTCTCTGATTTTTCGGGTGAAGAAGTTCTTGAAAAGATTAAATCAAGTAAAGCTGAAATATTTTCAGAGATATGCAAAGTAAATAACAGTGAGTGTGAAATTGTATCTGTTCCTCTGCCGCGAATAGGATACCGGCTTATTGATATTACGCCTAAGAAGGATATTGTCGCTCCACTTTACAGGCTTGCCTTTCTTTCTCTGGCTGGTGCATTAGTCGTTATGATTGTATTTCCTCTTGTACTTTATGTTTTCGGCACCAGAAAAGCAAAGGCGCAGTTTGCCGGCCTGATTTCTTTTTTCAAAAAGATGAAGTCGGGTGATTTGACGAGTGATTCTTCAATGGAATTAAAAAAAACAATGGGAGACTTCGGTTCCGAACTTTCTGAGTACCGAGTATTCCTTGCTGATATAATATCCCGTTTGCGTAGAATCTCTGATTCTGTCGGTACTTCTTCGAAAGTTCTTTCTGAGAGCATGATTCATTATTCTGATACGGCTCAGGGGCAGGCCGCTTCTGTAGAAGAAATAGCTGCTACTTTCGAGGAAATATCCGCAAAAATGGATGATGTTACAAAAGAGGCAGAGTCTCAGGAAAAACTTGTAAAAGGTTTTATTGAAACTATTAAACAGCTTGCATCATTTATCGAAAAGTCAGAATCAATTGTTTCGGAGAATGATAATATTGCTAAAGGCATGAGTTCTGAGACGGATGATGGAAATGATTCTCTGAGATCCATGGAGAAATCAATGGATGAAATCGTAAAGAGCTCCAACGATATGATGAATATAATCGGAATCATTACTGATATTTCTGAGCAAACTAATCTTCTTTCTCTGAATGCTTCAATTGAAGCGGCACGCGCCGGTGAACACGGCAGAGGTTTTGCCGTCGTTGCCGAAGAAATTTCGAAACTTGCTGATCAGACTTCTCAAAGTACCAAGGATATCGGAAACCTGATTCAGAAGAATAATGAATTAATCAGGGCAAGCCGTCATATGATTGATGATACGCAAATCAAAATGGCGAATATTATGAAATTTGTATCAAGCATAGTTTCAAGTTCAAGAAACATCGCCGAGATCAATGATTCGGAAAAGGATATGAAAGAAACAATCATGTCACAGGTCGGATTGCTGTCGAAGGGATCTTCGGAGATACAGCATGCTATGGAGCAGCAGAAAGACGCAATTTCTGAGGTTATGACCGTTTTGAACAGTTTTTCAGGCAAACATTCAGAAGATTCCGAAAATGCTGTGAAAATTGCGGAAAGTTCCGAAAATCTTGTTCGAATTACAGAAGAACTGCAGCAGATGATTTCTTTGTTCAAAGTATAAGTTCCGTGGAAAACAAAGACAAAAAAATTTCTTTGTTTTGCCTTCAGCATTTAATTACACGAAAAATACCGTTGGCAGTTATCGTGTAATTAAATGAATTCATTTATGCCTCTGATTTTTTTCCGAGAGTATTTCTGAAAATCATTCTTACTGTTGGTCCAATAATAAATATTTGTGTAAAAAAAGCGAAGGGGAAATTGTAAACCATCTTCTGGAGAAAGTTTGCTGCGAATTCTGAGTTTATTCCATCGTGTATAATTGTTGCTGCAAAACTCATAGAAGGGCACATTATACAAATTGTCCCGCACGTTATCGCGAGAATGACGGTAACAGGTTTATCTTTTTCCGGATTTACTGCTCTGAAGGCAAGTTTTTTTGATAATCTGTATCCAAGCAATAGCTGTATGGGGAAGGCTACAGCAAATTCAATAGGAATTTGTTTTAAAGCAAGGATAAAGACTTCATTTGACATTCCGCCTCGACTTATCGCGATATTGTAAATCACGAAAGATGTTACGGAAAGCATTACAGTTAAAAGCATGAAAAAAAGTTTTTGAAATTTGGTTTGAGGCATACAATACTCCTGTGTATAAATGAGTACTGTTAATCACTGAAAATGATTAAACAGCAGTACTTGGTTCCGTAATCAGATTTACGTGCAAAGCACTACATGTGTCGTTTTCCAGTATAATTCCAAAATATTGAAAGCGGCATTTCCGTCAAGAATTATTGAAAGAGGGATAAACTATATATAATTATTAAAACCAAATTGTATTTGTGACATGTTATATCTTAATATGTTTGCTTAACAGTTGAACAAGTTCTGATTTCCTAAAGGGTTTACTGATACTTGCTGTAAAGTTATAATCCTGAGGTCTTGATATAACTAAATTATCAGAATTTCCGCTTGTGGCGAAAAAAAAGGTGCCGGGACTTATCTCTTTCAGCAGGAGAACCGCATCTTTTCCTCCCATGCTCCCCGGTACAGTCAGATCCAGAATAGCTCCGGTAATATGCCGTCCTTCTTCAGCTTCTTTCTTGAAAAAATCAATAACAGAATAGCCATCTGAGAATACTTTTACATTATAACCCAATGATTTGATCATATTGCTGATGGCGTCTCTTATTACTTTTTCATCATCCATTACTACAAAAGTACCGTTGCCTCGGAAGGTTAAGTCTGATGGTTCTAATGTTTCTGCCGGGATTCCTGTGGTTGCCGGAAGAAAAATATGAAAGGTACTGCCTTCATTAATTTTCGATTCGACATCGATTGCACCTCCATGCTTTCTGATTATTGAATAGCATGTAGCTAATCCGAGGCCGTGACCTGACGGTTTAGTTGTAAAAAACGGATCAAAGATTCTCTGCATTAATTCCTTGGTCATTCCGTTGCCGTAATCTCTGATTGAAATTTTTATAAACTTGCCTGATTCCAGAATTGAGTGCTCTCTATCGGATAATTCAATATTGCGTGCAGAAATAATAAGTCTTCCCCCGTCGGGCATTGCCTGTTTAGCATTAATGACGATATTATCTATAACCTGGCTGATCTGATTTTTATCATAATTACTCAGCCATAAACCGTTTTCTATATCAAATTCATATGAAATATTTGAGCCGCTTAGAGCGAATTTAACCGTATCGGCAATATGAGGAAATAAGTGCCCAATTGACTGTGCAGGCGCACCTCCTTTTGCAAATGTTATTAGCTGTCTGGAGAGGTCACGTGCTCTGTCAATAGTTGAAATTGATTTTTCAAGATATTCTTTTAATTGATTATCTGCGGCAATCTCCTCTGCCAATTCGATGTAACCGTATATTCCGCCAAGAAGATTATTGAAGTCATGTGCTATTCCGCCGGCAAGCGAGGCAAGAGATTCGAGTTTTTGTGTGCGCTGTAATTCTTCTTCCATTCTTTTACGTTCGGTAATATCTCGGATAGTGCCGAGAATAAATTTTTCTCCATGGAGTTCAATGAGTTCTGCTGATAAAAGAGCATTTATAAGAGTTCCTCGTTTTGTTATGAAATTTACATCTTTATCATGAATGCTCCCTTCTTTTTTTACAGCTTCGACATATTCATCGCGCAAAGAAATGTCTTCCCAGATATTTAAGTCTATTGGAGATTTGCCTATAATTTCATTTCTTGTGTAGCCGAGAATTTTTTCAATTCTCTCATTGGTTTCAACAATGATTCCATCTTCAAGTGAAGTTAAAAATAGGATATCCGGACTTGCCAAAAACGCTTTAGCAAATTTTTCTTCAGAATTTTTAAGAGCGGCTTCTGATCTTTTTCTTTCGGTTATGTCTCTGACGATGCCGACAGAATACTTTTCTCCATTTAGCTCATACATTCCTACGTTTACTTCGAAAGGAAATTCTGTACCGTTTTTCCTTAGACCGGCAGATTCATAGTAATATGGTGCATCAAGACCAGAATATCTTCTGTTAATAAAATCTTTAATTTTATCTATTTCTCCTGGTGAGATATTTAAGAGAATTGATTTCCCGATTATTTCTTCCGGCTGAGAATATCCGAACATTTCAAGATATGATTTGTTTACTAATTCAACAATACCTTTTTTTGAAATGACAATTGCGTCTTTTGAACTGTTAAAAATGGCCCGAAGCTGTTCTTCATTTTCTTCAGCTCTTTCTTTTGCTTCAATTAGGGCACGTTCCATTTTTTTTCTGACGGATATTTCGGTGAAATCAACAGCTATTGAGTTCGGTCCCGTTTTAAAGGTTGTGACGTCATACTCGCCCTGAAAACGTCCGTCGTTATAAGGAATTTCAAAGTGCTGAGTGATTAGTTCTCCTTTGGCGATTTTACGGTACATATCAGGTATATCTGTTTCTGCTAGTGCGGGAAATGCTTCTTCAATCTTTTTTCCAATTAAACTCTTGTGGCTGATTCCTATAATCCGATCGGCTGAAGGATTTGCTCCTGTCAGAATCAGATTATTGTCTTTGTCGAGATGATAAAAATATTTAGCTATAGGCGAAGATTCAACAATGCAGCGGAATTTATCTTCGCTTTCTCTTAAAGCTGATTCTGACATTTTACGGGCCGTGATGTCGTGAATAATTGAATGAAGGTAATTTTTTCCATTAAGATGAATAGAACCGCTCCAGACTTCAACATCCTTGATTGATCCATTTGCACAACGGTGTTTAAATTCAAATTGTACCTGCAGGTTTTCACGGGCTTTTTTCATTGAAGCGGACACTTCATCTTGAGTGAGAGTATTTATATCGTGAATTTTCATCTGCAGTAATTCTTCTTTTGACCATCCGTAGAATTGAACTGCGGCATTATTCGCATCTATTATCTTTCCAGTTGATGCATCTATGATGAGCATAGCTGCGGGGTGGTCGTTAAATAGAAAACCGCATAAAGAAAGATCGTTATCTCTGCTCATGAACCTCCTCAGATGACACTGTCCTGACTGAGATTATTCCGATTATCCGGAAAATATATATGGAAAATCAAGTAATTGATTGTAAAGCATATGATTGAAAATTTCAAGTTCGGAATATTGGGGTAGGAATTATGTTAAATTGGAGGAAATAAAAAACCCCGGAATCCGGGGTTTAAAGCTGCTCCCCCGGCAAGACTCGAACTTGCGACCAATTGATTAACAGTCAACTGCTCTACCGACTGAGCTACAGGGGAATGTAACTTATGAGAACAATAAAAACGACAGCCGGAAAACTGTCAATAATTTTCCGGCTGATGAAAATAAAAAAAACGGCTTAAGCCGTTTTTTTTAGATAAGAGAAGCTGTTTCTTCCGTAATAGTTTTAAGCTGATTCTCGTCAGGAATATACTGAATCTTCTGCTGTTTAAGAATTTCGAATTTGCATGATGCAAGTATTTCTTCAACTATTCCGACGCTCTGACCGCCCCAGCCGAAAGAACCGAATGCCATCGCTTTTCTTCCCTTTGGAGCAAGTCCCTTCATATATGTGAGGAAAGCAGAAACAGTCGGTAGTATGTTATTGTTAAGGGTCGGGCTGCCAACACAGATATATTCCGCTTCGATGATATCAGTCATTATATCGGAAATATGAGTGAGTTTGAGGTCATACATTGAAAAAGCTATTCCCTTTTGTTCAAAGGCGTCAGAAATCGCGTATGCCATCTTTTTGGTTGAACCCCACATTGAATCATATACTATAACGGCTTTTTTCGCCGTTTTATTCGAAGACCAGGCTGTATATAGTTTTAATATCTCTGGAATATGCGTTCTCCAGATGATGCCGTGACTCGGGGCGATTATTTCAATCGGAAGTGCTCCGGCCATCTCGAGTGCTTTCTGAACCTGAATTCCGTAAGGAAGAACAATATTTGCGTAATATTTTTTCGATTCTTCTTTTATTGTATCAAGCGGATATTCGTCATCGAAGCGTTCGCTTGAAGAAATATGCTGACCGAAAGCATCATTTGAAAACAGTATTTTTTCATTTTCGAGATAGGTGAGCATATTGTCCGGCCAGTGAACCATCGGAGTCATGACAAATTTCAGTTTGTTTTTACCTGTAGATATTTCGCTTGTTCCGTCGACAATTTTGAAGTTCCAGTCTTTCTTGTAGTGCATCCGGAGGCCTTTTTCTCCGGCAGCAGAAGTATAAACAGTTGCATTCGGAATAAGGCTCATAAGCTCTGGCATGCTGCCTGAATGATCCATTTCAACATGGTTTGCGATAACATAATCGATTCTTGAAGGATCGATAATTGATGATATTCTTTGAATCATTTCAGGATAAAGATATGATTTTACAGTGTCAATCAGTGTTATTTTTTCATCAATGATAAGGTAGGCATTGTATGTTGATCCTCTCTGGGTCATATAACCGTGGAAGTTTCTGAGGTCCCAGTCAATTCCTCCTACCCAGTATATATTTTCTCTTATTTTCACAGCTTTCATGATATTCTCCTTTTGTTCTATTTTTATGCAATTAGACCATGATATTTTCATTAACTGTTTATATGATATCACCTTGCATAAATGAGTCGATAATTTTTTAACAGGTTTTGTATTTTTTATGACAATTTTACTTTTTGATAAACCACCGATAATGCCGGTATAAATTTAAAATTAAAAAAAATGGATAAACATCAAAAAAATAATAAATAAAACGTATTAATTTCTGAGGTAATTATGAAATTAATACTAATATTATCAGTGCTCATCGCTTCGTGTTCGGGGGATGAAATTCAGAATGAAATTCCGGATGATGTATGCGGAATTAAATTGATTATACCCTCGGAAGTTGTTGAAGGAGATTATCATGAACTGAAGAGCGTTATTCTGAAAAAAGACGGAACGCGCACTGTTCCGTCTGATGTAAATTATACAGTGTCCGATGAGCTTCTGGTTTCAGTTTCGGACGGTAAGGCTTTATTCCTAAAGCCGGGTAATGTTTTAATAACTGCAGCAGCTAATGGATTTAAAGACAGTTGTGAGATATTGATTGCGAGAAAAATAAACTATTCTGCGGTAAAAATATATTCTGTAATGTATAATCCGTCAGGAGCAGATTCCGGTAAAGAATTTATCTCAATTAAAAATACATGGGATGAAAAAATAAGCCTGAAAGGTTTTGCTCTTAGCGCTGGTTTGTCATCATGCGTTTTAGGCGATGCAGAAATATTACCCGGAGAAATATTCTATTATTGCCAGGATGAAGTTTCTGCATTGAGTTTATATTCCATTAGTTCTTCGGGTGAACTTAAGTTTACAATGAGAAATTCGGGAGAAACTGTAAAACTTTTCAGAAATGATCTGCTGATAGACTGTGTTTATGTTAATGGCGGTTCAAAAGATGAAGCTGCATCAGCAGAATGGGGAAGTGCGGGATTGCCCGTTTCAAAAGAAGGGAATTGTATAAAAAGACAAAGCGATATTGATACAGATACATTTGCGGATTGGATTGAAAGCTCAGAACAATTTTAGTAGAAGAAGTTTATTTTTTGCTACTGTAGGCGCTGTAGACTTTTTTGTAATCGCTGGAAGCGTTCCAGAAGAGGTAACCCTTTGCGCCTGATGAGTCAGATGCTTTTACCTGTGCTTTTATATAAGCCTCATTATAATTTGATACGCGCCATCCGAAAGCCTGAAGCCATGGTCTTACAATTTTTCCGCCGGCATCTTTTTTAACGAGTTCAACGCCCTTGGCGATGAAATATTCGGGATTGTCGCCGGGTTTCTGATATCCGTCAAAATGATCATTGAAGTGCGAAGGATAAAGCATCGGTGAAATAACATCGCAGTGCGGAGCTAGTAGTTTGATACGCTGACCTGTGCTGTTTATATCTCCTTCATATCCCCATGCAACAACTCCGAAAATATCTATTGAGAGATTTGTGTTTCTGAGATTCATTTCGCGGTAAATCTTTTTGAGAAAAGAAGCAATCGCTTCTTCTTTTTTCATTGATCCGAAATGCCATGCGAATGAAGCATCTTCAATGTTTGAGGCTGTAGGGAAACGTATGTAGTCCAGCTGAATTTCATCAACGCCGTATTCTGCAACTTCAACGGCAAGACTTATAATATATTCCTGAACATATTTATTTGTGGGATCAATCCAGAGTTCGTTTGATGATTCGTTCCAAATACCTTTACTTGATTTTGATCTGACTGCAAGTTCTGGGCATTTTTTTGCAATAATATGATCTCTGAAGCAGGCAATTCTTGCAATTGTATAAATGTTGCGTTTTTTCAGTTCGGAAATTAATTTCGGAAGACTGTTTATTGTTTTGTTTTTATCCAATTCCAGAGAACGAACGAGCGGATTTTTAGAATAAAAGGAAAGAGTTCCTTCGACATCCTTTATGTCGAAAACAACAGTATTTATTCCTATCTCTGAAAACTTGTCAACTGTTGATATGATTGAATTGCGGCCGGCCGAAGAAGCCGTAAAGTAAAGACCCTTTGTGAAAGGAATCTTTGCTTTTGTCTTGTTTCTGTGATCAATTTCAAAAGCTGAGAGCGAATTCGGAATCAGGAGAACAAATCCTGCTTTTATTGAGCTTGTCGGAACGGCATTTGTTTTTTTTATAGCATCTTCAAGCTCTTTTGATGAGTAAAATCTTGTGAAAGGCAGAGCTTTTTTTGAAATTGATGAAATATTTTCAGAAGAACTTGTTTTATAGATGAGAGTATTAAATGAAAAAGTGAAATTCGGCGGAAGAATGTTAAAGCGACTTTCTTTTAAAGAATTTCCTGGAACATAATTTGCCGCATCGTGGATTCCGGGCGATACAGATTTAATGAAAGAAGAAAAAGAATCAGATGCATCAGAAAAAGTCAGCAATACTGAAACCAGAATCAAAGGTATAAAAAGAATAAGCGCCCGCTTCATGGATTCATGAAATTAATGTGCGCTTATTCTGGCAAGTCAAATATCAATTGCTTTGAGGAATTCGTCAAGAATCCGTTTCTTTGAGAAATAAGATGCTCTTTTAATCGCCTCAGATTTGAATTTCTTCTGTTTTTCGTGTGATGAGAAAAATTCGATTACTCTGTCTGCAAGTTCTTTTTTTGAGTTTTCAACATAACCGCATTTGCCGTGAAGTATTATCTCTTTCGGTCCTTTTGTTTTATAAGAAGCCACTGGAAGACCGCATGAAAGAGCTTCCAAGACTACGCATCCGAATGTATCGAAACGGGAAGGTAATATAAGCATGTCGGCCGAAGAGTATATTTCAGGAAGAGCCTCATGGTCAACCCATCCGAGAAATACTGCGTCAGGAATTAGACTTTTTAAATTTTCTTCTTCGGGACCAATACCGGCAAAAACCATTTTTAATCCGGGTATTTTTTTCTTTGCTTCTGAGTAAATGAAAGGTACTTCATCAACGCCTTTTTCTTTTGATATCCTTCCTGTAAAAAGCAATACAGGCTCTGATTGACTGAATCCGAAATATTTTTCTTTGGCGGATTTTTTCGGATGAAAGGCATCTTCGACCCAATGAGCAGTTAAAAAAACTTTATCATCAGCAAATCCGATGTTCGGACCTGTCAGCCATTTTTTCTGGTCGGTATTTAGTACAAATAGCTTATCATACTGACCATAGAAAAAACGCAATAAGCGCTTTAGTTTTGCATTCTTATCTTTATCAAAATCGAGAACTTTTTTTGCAAAAGTCATCCAGTCTGTATGAACATAGAAGTACGCCGGAACGGAATATGCTTTTTTCAGAAAGATCGAAGCAAATCCCATAAAGCCTTCTGTTGAAGAAATGATTCTGTCATAACCGTTTTTAAGAAAAAGATTCTGAAGTTCTATAATATCAGGAATTCTGATTTTCTGGTTTTCATAGAAAGGAAGAGTGAACTCAGCAAGAGGCTTCAGGACGATTAAATTTTTCTGATCTTTTAGTTTTGATGAAACAACACAGATGTCAATGGGAAGATTTTTATTTTGAATTTCAACAAGAAATGATTTCAGAACCATCGCGACGCCGTTAGTATCTTCTAAAGTATCAGTGAGCCATAGCATTCTTTTCGGATGGCGGAAAATACCCATTTCGCTGCTGAATTTTTCAAGAAGCGGACGGGTATTGTACATAACCCTAGCGCTTGTAAATGAAGCGGCGGTAATTACTCCCGAAGCAAGTGCAGGGAAGGGTAAGCCGTCAATAAATTCTCCGATGTCAATTTTTGATTTTTTCCCTGATGCTGACAGATCTCTGACGTGACTTGGTATTTCGATGGAGTCAATGATATCCTTGAAATTGAATTTTTCAGATTTGTCAGCTGATAAATTATGAAGTTTTTCGATAATTCTGTTCAAAAAGAGTAATTGAAGTTTAGAGTAAATTCCTTCAATTGATTTTTTATATATATCGGATCTGGTTTCGGGATTGCGTTTTCTGGCTGAAGCAATTTTTCTGACTTCTTCGAGAATAGGCTTGTATGGTTTTTTTAAGAATAGTGAAAGAAATCTTGATGGAGCTTTCCCCTCAAATGCCTCATGAAATATTTTAAGAAAACGCATTGTCATTTTATGGCGGCGCAGTTCGGCGAATCCGTTTGAAATAATAAAGGCCAGTAGTTTTTCGGAAGAATCTCCCTTGTGAAGAAGAATATGAAGCAGACCGGGGTCTTTCATGTTTAAACCGATTTGACAAAAGTAGTCAATGAACGCTACCATCATTTTTTCATTGTTGTTATGACTGCCGAATGCTGAGGTTTTGCAATTCCTTAAGGCTTCAAGAGCCAGATCGGATGCCTTCTCTGTTTTGAGGCGTTCGGAAAGTTTAGGAATGTGAAGGCATGTGCCGGTCAAACCAGCGAAAATGCCCATATGTTCGTCGCTTCCGCCTGTATAAGCTTTGGTGTAAGGATCATCGGTATATTTTTTCCAGTCGATTTTATGCTTTTTTATGAAATGATTGATTTTTTCTTTTGAAAGAGAATCCAGCCAATTTTTAATCAGCATATTCTGCCACGAATCCCTTTGACCGTTAATAACTTCAAAACGTTTGAAAATTACTGCAAGTTTTTCGAAAAGGTCAAGTGATGGAATTGATGATTTTTTATAATGATAAAGAGGATGTGCCCAGATTGTTGGAATATTTTGTGAATGAGCATATTCAAGGAAATCATATAAATTGTCTCTTAGCTTGTTTAGCTTCTTCTCATCATTTTCAGTAAAACCATATGCTAAAACATGAATCCCCGTAGAAAAGTCCGGAACTTTAACGGAAAATTCGCATCCTATCAGAATGTCATATCCTTTTTCACGAAGAGCAAAACAGGAACGCGCATTGTTATGATTTGTTATGGTGAAAGCAGTACACTTGTGCTCTTCTAGAGTATTTATGAGACTTTCAGGTTCAAGCCATGTTTCAGGAAGGCCGAGCATTCTTCCCAGCTGTTCATCAGGGATATTGCTGTTTTTGTCATGACAATGAAGATCGATTCGCAAAGTGTCTTTGCTGGGGAATTTGTTTTTTTCCTTATTAAGAAAATTTTTGAGGTTAGTTTCTATTTCATCATGAAGCGCTATTTGTTTTTTCATGTTACCCCGCATTCTTGTAATGAAATTATCAATATCAGGTAAATAAATCATGATGAAAATGTAAAGAAATTGTTTGTAATTTTAATGGCGGTGTCTTTGTTTTTATTATTGTTGTAAGAATTGATTCTTGAATGTTATAAGTTGCTGTAAACTTGTACTTAATTGGATAGTTATCCAAATTATGAAAATGATTATCTGGAATATGGGTAGATTTGCTTTTTCTTGTGTAATCTGAAGACAAAATGACATCAAGAAATTCTTTAATCCCATCGTTTATCATTTTAGAAACAGAAAGTTTATTTAATTTTCTTAAATCTAGACATGCTTCATAAATATCAGAATCAATTTCATAATGAATTACACTTGGATTTGTCAAATGTGATTGATATTTTACACTAGATCTGATTAATTCCTTGTTTTGCGAATTGTATTTATTTAAAACAGCTTTTAGAATTAGAGATAACACTTTGTTTCTTTGATTTTCTCTTATTATTCCTGATTTCTTAAGTAATTCTGTTGAAGTTTCATCAATAAAGGCGGTTGTTCTTATATAATTGGTATTACTCATGGTTTCCTCCATGAGATTAATACGTAAAACTAAGCAAAATTTTTATTTATTTAAAATATTTCTGGATAGTTATCCAAAAAAGCGACATAACTTTTTAAACAGATACAATAAGAGACGGGAAAGCCGTCTCTTATTGATTCAAAACTTAATTCAAGAAAAGCATTTCCCAATATTTAGGAAGCGGCCAGAGATCATTGTCTGCAATCTTTTCAAGAGAATCGATGCTGTCTCTGAGTGAATTCATTGCTTCTTTTACTTTTGAGCAATAGAATTCAGCATGAGCCTGTTCGTCTTCAACTTTATGAGCTTCTTTAGTTGTAGCGTTGAGCTTTTCAGCGCCTTTTTTGATTTCGCCAATATAAGCCGCAACTGAAGCAAGAAGATCTTTCTGATCTTTCACAGCGTCAGCACCGAGAATGTCAGAAGTCTTTTTGATTGAAGAAGCAAGATCGTTCTGATATTTTACAGCAGCCGGAAGGATCTGACTGATTGCCATATTGTAAAGCGAAACAGCTTCAATATCAACAATCTTTGCATATCTTTCAAGATGAATAAAATATCTCGCAGTAAGTTCTTTTTCAGAAAGAATTTTATACTTCGAGAAAAGCTTTTTGGCTTTATCTGTATTGAAAGCTTTAAGAGCTTCAGGAGAAGTCTTATAGTTTGGAAGTCCGCGTTTAGCTGCTTCTTTCTGCCAATCTTCTGAATATCCGTCTCCCATAAAGAGAACGTTTTTAGAATCATTGAGAACATCTTTCATTACGTCGAAAGCAGCCTGCTTTATGTCTCCGCCTTTAGCCTTGATAGCGTCATACATAAAATCGATGCTTTCAGCTACCATCGCGTTGATTGCTGTTGCAGGGAAAGATATCGACATGTTAGAACCAACGGCTCTGAACTCGAACTTGTTTCCTGTGAACGCGAACGGAGAAGTTCTGTTTCTGTCTGTGTTATCTTTGCTGAGAATCGGAAGCGAAGAAACGCCGAGATCAAGAATTGCCTGATCAGTAGCTTTGGCAACTTTACCAGCCATGATGCTTTCAACTATTGCAGTCAGCTGATCGCCGAGGAATATTGAAATTATCGCAGGAGGAGCTTCATTTGCACCGAGACGGTGGTCATTGCCCGGAGATGCAACAGTTGCTCTTAGAATGTCGGCATTTTTATAAACAGCTCTGATAACTGCGGTAAGCACAACAAGGAACTGGAGATTGTCATGAGGAGTATTCCCCGGATTAAGGAGATTGTTTCCTTCATTGTCAGACATTGACCAGTTAAGGTGTTTTCCTGAACCGTTGATACCTGCGAATGGTTTTTCATGAAGAAGAAGAGCCATGTCGTATTTTGCAGCGATGATTTTCAATGTTTCCATAACGATATGGTTGTGATCAACCGCAACGTTAGCTTCTTCGAAAACAGGTGCAAGTTCAAACTGGCTTGGAGCAACTTCATTATGTCTGGTTTTTGCCGGAACGCCGAGTCTGTAAAGTTCTTCTTCAACGTCGTTCATGTAGCTTACGATCTTTTCTTTGATTGAACCAAAGTAATGATCTTCTAGCTGCTGACCTCTTGAAGGAGCTGAACCGATCAGAGTTCTTCCGCTCATAACAAGGTCTTCTCTTGCCATGAAGTAGTTTTTGTCGATAAGGAAATATTCCTGCTCAGGACCAACTGTTGTGATAACTTTTTTTGCAGTGCTTCCAAGAAGGTTAAGGAGCTTCACTGAAGATTCACTGAGAGCTTTAACTGATCTTAAAAGAGGAGTCTTTTTGTCGAGAGCTTCTCCTGTGTAAGATATGAATGCAGTTGGAATGCAAAGAGTAGTTGCAGTACCGCTTCTCTGGATGAAAGCAGGGCTCGTGATGTCCCATGCAGTATAGCCGCGTGCTTCGAACGTTGCTCTGATACCGCCGCTTGGAAAGCTTGATGCGTCAGGCTCGCCCTGTACAAGCTGTTTGCCTGAAAATCTTTCAATAACTTCGCCAGGACCAACCGGATCAACAAATGCGTCATGTTTTTCTGCAATTGAACCTGTCATTGGCTGAAACCAGTGGCAGTAATGAGTTGCACCTTTATCGAGTGCCCATTCTTTCATTGCGTGCGCGACAGTATTTGCTGTGTCGGCATCAAGTTTTTCATCATCGTTGATGATTTTAAGGAGCTTTTTGTATGTCTCGCGAGGAAGTTTTTCTTCCATAACCTTAAAATTGAAGGTATCGCAGCCATAATACTCAGAAATTCTTATTGGTTTATCTTCTTTCGCCATTTTTCACCTCTCTGACTGAATAATATGATGTCAAAGTAGAACCGTTGTCCGGCTTTGTCAATATAGAGAAGGTAAAAACGGCTTTTTGTATTATTAATTTAACAAATCAGTAATATTGATTTATAGGTTGAATTTGGGATAAAATTGCTTTATTTAATGTAAATTTCTGAAAATAGGGGGTTTTCTCAGTATTATGGAAAGTTTGTTGTATAAAAAAGAGTGAGTTAATATATTTTATCTGTCCGCGGAAAACGCGGACAGATAGTTATCCGGCGTTATACCAGAGTTTTTTCGAGATCTTCGATTCCTTTTCTGAAGAGCTCGTAATCAATTGAAGAAGTGTCAATTGTCTTAAGATATGCTTTGTAGTGATTGATAGTGTCGTTTTTCCACTTCTTCATGTCAAAACCGTTTTCCATATGAAAACCACCTTTTGAAAAATTACGGTATTCCGCATTATTATTGTCGGAATGATCGCATTAAAACAAAAGGTTTAATAGGCATTGTTCCAGTTGATTTTTTCGCCTATTTTATCCGCCAGTTTTTCAATATCCGCATCTGTGTGATAAAGCAGCGGAGCGTTTTTACCTGAAGATAATTTACTGCCTGGTTTTTTCGTGATGCGCATAGCTTTATGATGAGTTGACGTGATTGTTTCTTCAGTTTCACCTTTTATGGAGACAGTTCCATTGCAAACACAAAAATAAGTGCTGTCAGGTGATTCAATATGAATGAAATACGCAGTCCCTCTTATGGCGGCAATGCCGGTTGGAGTTTTTATGTTATAATCTCCCTGCTTAGTGAATTTTTTGCGGGTTAATCCGGTAAGACTCCCGCTTTTAAGTTCGAAGTTGTTTTCCGATTCTGAAATGTTAAAAACAAAGACAGTGTTTTGAGAGAGCTTTATAATGCTTCTTTTATTTAATGTTATTTCGCAGAATGAATTTGTTCCGGTTTCTATGACGTCTCCATGTTTTATAACTGTCCCGGTTTTCTCTGCTTTACCATTTACAGTC